>Ga0075884_126_pt1 | contig 5148 bp, 6 predicted proteins | sample RifGroA1_FD_68307 | JGI IMG/M metagenome (GOLD analysis project Ga0075884, IMG submission 68307) | Parcubacteria bacterium GW2011_GWA1_45_10 | reverse complement strand
GGTCATTAAAGTTAGGGAAGGAAAGATGGCCAGCAAAGAAAAAGCCTCCCATCTGGAAAAAGAGCCGGAAAAGGAAGAAAATGAAAAGAAGGAAGAAGTTGAAGAGAAGTCTAAACTTAAAATTAAGGTGGAGGAAGTATAGATGGCAAACATTCATTTAAGAACAGCCTTGGACTATATAAGAAGGGCCCCTTTCCAGGCTCTTTCGGCCGTCATGGTTCTGACCTTAACTTTCTTTGTGGCCACAATGATGGCTGTCATTACCTATTCTTCGGGAAACCTCTTAAAGTATTTTGAAACCCGACCCCAGATAATCGCTTTTCTTAAAAATGAAGTTACCCCCCAGGACATATCCGCCTTTCAAAATAAACTTACGAATGATATCCGGATCAGTGAAGTCCGCTACGTTTCCAAAGAGGAAGCCCTTTCCATATATAAAAAAGCAACGACGGACAATCCTCTTCTATCCGAGCTGGTCAGTCCCGAGATTTTCCCGGCATCTTTGGAGTTTTCCCTAACTAACCTTTCTTTCGCCGAGGAGGTAATTAATGAAGTTAAACAAGAAGAGATTGTCGACCAGGTTGGCTTTACCGCAAGCCTTGGTGGAGAATCCACTCTCCAGGACGTGGTGAGTAGGCTTAAGACCATTACCTGGTATGTGAGGCTTGGGGGAGGAGTATTGGCCGGAATGTTGGGGGCGGTATCCTTCCTGGTACTGATTGTCATCATCGGGATGAGAATGGCCACCCGAAAAGGAGAAATCGAGATATTAAACCTGATTGGGGCAACCCCGGGCTTTGTCAGGAGCCCCATCGTACTTGAAGCCCTGATCTACTGTTTTGTGGGAGTAATTATCGGCTGGATTTTAAGTTTTCTTTTGTGGCTCTATATAACTCCTAACTTAATTAGCTATTTTGGAGATATCCCCATTCTTCCCAAGGCAACCGGGGACTTTCTTATCCTATTCGGCATTATCCTGGCAGCGGAGCTGGTCATTGGTTCGGCACTGGCGCTTTTGGGTAGCATGCTGGCAGTGTCTCGCGCCAGGCGAGCCAGATGAGAACAGTAAAAAAAATTCTTCTTTTTATAGCGCTTCTTTCGCTTATCTTTTTTGGAGGAAAAGCAGCTGGTGTTTATGCCCAGGCCTGCGCGGACAAATCCAATCTTAACGACCGAATAAATTGTTACGAGGATGAGCTTTCCCGTTTGGGGGCCCAGTCCAAAACTCTTTCCAACCAAATTGCCCAATTCGATGCCCAGATAAGGCTCACCACCCTTAAAATTTCCCAGACAGAGGAGAAGATCTCACTTTTGGGAGGAAGAATTGACCAGCTGGAGGGCTCCCTGGATTCCCTCTCAACCGCTTTTTCTTCCCGGGCCGTGGAAACTTACAAGATGGCAAGGGTTGGAGATCCATTTTTGATTGTCGTTTCCGCCCCAGATTTAAACGAGGCCATTTCAAGATTCCATTATCTCCAAAGAATTCAGGAGGCGGACAGGGACCTCTTACAAAGGCTTCAGGCCGCACAGGACACCTATAAAGTGGAGAAAACCGATCAGGAAGAACTTCAGGCGGAACTCGAGAAGCAAAAAGCAAATTTGGATGTGCAGAAGAAAGCCAAAAATGCACTTTTGACACAAACGAAAAATGACGAAAAGAAATACCAACAACTTTTAAGTCAAGCCCTCGCGGAGAAGGCCGCCATCGAGCGGGCGCTCGTCTCGGGTGTAAAGGTTGGCCCCGTCAAAAGAGGCGACCCCATCGCTTTGGTCGGGAACTCTGGGTATCCGGGTTGCTCGACGGGAAAGCACCTGCATTTTGAAATTCGAAAAAATAATACTTGGACGGACCCCGGGAGCTATCTATCTGGCAAAACCGTAGTCGATGAACAAAATGGGGGAGGCAATGTCAGTTTGGGTTCAGGTAGCTGGCCTTGGCCGATAGAAGATACTGTTCGTCTCACGCAGTTTTATGGGCACACTCCATACTCATGGAAATATACCTACTCGGGGGGGCTTCATACGGGATATGACATGGTTTCAACTTCAAGCGATGTGATAAGAGCTCCTGCAGACGGAACTCTTTTCAAATCCTCACAACTCTGCGGGTCCAGCACGATAAATATCGTTTATATAGAGCATGGGGATAATGTCGTCAGTCTTTATCTCCACGTTCAGTAAGTTTCGAAGAAATATTTTCCATGTCCAAATTCCTGCCCGCTACAATAATATATATTATTGTAGTTTTTCTTCTTGTTTTCCCCAGAGCCTCATTCGCTGCTAGAAGCTTAACAATAACGTCTGATAAGTCATCACTCTTTGGAGACGAGGAAATGCTGGTAATCGCTTCTCCGTCTGGATTTACTGAGGGGGAAACAATTTATGTTAAAGGAGCGTTTTATCAGGAAGGAACGACTAATTATTTCGGTTACACAAAAAAAGGTGACTCTTGGGTCAAGAATGGAGAATCTACGCTAAACCAGCTTTTGGCAGCAGTGGGCCAATGGGACTGGCAACTGAGAGTTAAAAGTGATTTTCAGGATAGTGGCTACAAAGGGGAAGGTGATTATAAATTCAAAGTTGGTTTCTATTACACTACCAGTGGAGGAAATCTCTCTTCGGTTAATTGGTCAAATAACATCTTAACAATTACTATTAATGAGCCAGATCCAACTCCCACCCCAACTCCAACGCCCACTCCAACTCCCACCCCAACTCCAACGCCCACTCCGACACCAACAAAAACTCCCACACCAACCACCAAGAAAACATCAACCCCCACAAGCGAAGAAACGCAAACTGAGGAGACTGTTCTGGGTCTTAGAAACGAACTTCAAACGCAGAGCCCCACCCCTACCTTGGTTGCAGGGGCCGAGAAGAAAAAGTTCCCTTTTGGGGCTATTGTATTAATAGTTGCGGGGACTGTACTTGTGGGAGGCTCCGGTTTTGTGTTATTTAAGAAAATGAGAGAAGATAATATTATTCAGGGAGAATCAAATGACAACGATGAACAAATTCATTAAATTTTGGCTACCGGTTATTCTTTGGGCGGCTCTTATCTTTTTCTTTTCCTCCGAAGCCCTGCCTCCGGCATCGAGAATTTATTGGAGAGACTTTGTGGTCAAGAAAAGTGCCCACATTGTCGAATATGCCGTCTTTGCCACTCTTCTTTTTAGAGCCTTTATAAATAGTGGGATGGAGAGAAAAAAGGCCGCGATCTATACTCTCGTTCTCGCCATGCTTTATGGAATTACGGATGAGTTCCATCAGTCTTTCACTCCGGGAAGGGAACCGCGCATCAGGGATTGGATTTTTGATACAATTGGGGCTGGTTTTGCATCCTACTATCTATGGAAGTTATTACCGAAAGCGCCGACGAGACTAAAGCGTTGGGCAGAAAGTTTGCAGCTGAGCTAAAAGGCGGCAGAACTTTGGCTTTAACCGGTGATTTGGGAAGCGGGAAGACAACCTTCGTTCAAGGACTTGCGGAAGGATTAGGTTTTCGACCTTTACCGGTTTGAGGAAAACGTTGCCCAAGAGGTGGAGAATATTGGCCTGACCGATATTTGGGGGAAGGATAAAAACATTGTCGTTATCGAGTGGGCGGAAAAGATTAAGGAATTAATCCCTCCCCAAGCCAATTGGATAAGATTTGAGGATATGGGGGAAAACAAAAGGAGAATAACAATCGAATGAAAATTTTGGTTACGGGCGGGGCGGGATATGTGGGAAGCCACACCGTCGAGGAATTAATTAAGGCGGGACACGCCGTTGTAGTTTTTGACAACTTGTCCTTGGGACATAGAAAAGCCGTCAGCCCCAAAGCAATATTTATTAAAGGAGACTTGAGAAAAAGGGAAGACGTGGCAAAAGTTTTTGGGAAAAATAAATTTGACGCCGTATTTCATTTTGCTGCAAAAAGCCTGGTCGGGGAGTCGATGGAAAACCCAATGCTCTACCTGGGGGACAATGTGGTAAGCGCCACGAACCTATTCGAAGAAATGTTAAAAAGGGGTTGCAAGAAATTTATTCTCTCCTCCACGGCAAATCTTTTTGGCACCCCCAAGACAATTCCAATTTCAGAAGACGAAACGATTTCTCCGGGTAGCCCCTACGGAGAAAGCAAGAACATTATTGAAAGAGAGCTTTTCTGGTTGGACAGAATCAACGGCCTAAAGTATGCGGCATTGAGGTACTTTAATGCCGCAGGAGCCTCCCCGTCGGGAGCCATAGGTGAGGAGCATAATCCCGAGACACACCTTATTCCCAGCGTGATTAAAGCGGCCATCGAAAAAAAGAAACTGATCATAAACGGGAGTGACTATCCGACCAAAGACGGGACTTGTATCAGGGACTATGTACACGTTACGGATCTGGCCAGGGCCCACCTCTTGGCTTTAAAGGCATTAGTCGGCAAGAGCTGTGTTTACAATCTTGGCTCTGGAAAAGGATACTCTATCTTAGAGGTAATAAAGACTGTCGAGAAGGTGAGCGGGGAAAAAATAGACTACGAATTTGGACCCAGAAGGACGGGTGATCCCGCCAAACTTATTGCCTCTTCGGACAAAATTAAAAGGGAATTGGGCTGGAAGGCCAAATACGGGTTAAAAGAGATAATCGAAACGGCTTACAGGTGGCACAAAGCTCACCCTAGGGGATATGCCAAATGAGACTATATATAGATACCTCGGACAGAGAGACAATTACGGTTGGGATTGGCGAGAAGAGATTTGAAACAAATGCAAGAGATGGGGCTTCCCAGAAACTCCTGGTATTCATTGAGGAGATACTAATAAAAGAAGGACAAAGCATGAAGGATATTTCCGAGATAGAGGTAAACACGGGACCGGGTTCATTCACCGGTCTTCGGGTTGGAGTCTCGGTTGCCAACACCATCGGCTGGGCATTGGGGATTCCCGTCAACGGGAAGGACCTTCGCAAGGGAGAAGCGGTAGATATTAAATACTCCTAGATTTTGTAATGCTCCTTACAGCAATTTGGTGATAGGTACTATAAGTTTTAGTTATGAGAAAAATAATTCTGGATTTCCCCCGGCAGTTCGGGGCGGGTTTGAAAGCGGCTGAAAAGGTAAAAATCAAAGGCAGTTTCAATAAGGTAATAGTTTGCGGAATGGGCGGTTCCGCCTTA
>Ga0075884_123_pt1 | contig 6212 bp, 6 predicted proteins | sample RifGroA1_FD_68307 | JGI IMG/M metagenome (GOLD analysis project Ga0075884, IMG submission 68307) | Parcubacteria bacterium GW2011_GWA1_45_10 | reverse complement strand
GTAATTCATGGTGGTGATGTTGCCGGCGAGGGCATTTTGGGCAGTTTGGATTTGATGGACGAGAAAGTCCGAGTAGCCGGGAGCGGTGATTGCCCCTCCCAAGCTCCCTCCTATGCCCAGGTTGGCAGAGCCGGGGGAGGAGGTTGGCATGGTTTGTGTCGCCACGCTCGAAGTGGCCGCCGTTGGCGTTGTGTAGGGGGCAGCCCCGGCGTAGCCTCCCGTTCGGGCATTGGTGAGGTGTGCGGCATTAGACCCCAAGGACCCCGAACGCCAGACCTGGATATTATTTATCTTGGTGGATGTGCCCATATCGGTGACATGGAGAAGTTGCCATTTTTCGAAAGAATTTGCACCCGGGACGATGGGGTAGGTGAGCGGGTTTAAATGAGCCTGATCCGCGCTGCCCATGTTGGAGTTGCCAATATTGTGGGTCAGAGCAGGGGAACTTGAATTTCCGTTCTCTTCATCGATTTCAACAGTCGCCGCCATAGTTTGTATATACTAGATTAATATGTTGCTTGTCAAAAGACATTATTGAAATAGTCATAATTTAGTCCGTCTCTTTTTACCCAGTTGCCCTCAAAGTTGTCTTCACCCCGAGCGTAGCGGAAGGAGCCATCCGCGGCCTCTTTCATAATATACCATTGACCCTTTTCGTTGACGAAGCCGAAATAGGCCTCGGGAGTCGTATCGTCAATTTCGGTGATGGAATAATTGTCGGTAATCGATTTTTCCGCCGGATTAATTTTGTTACCAGTTAAGTCGGTAAGGGTGGCCGTACTTACCAAGGGGGCATTGGCAAGGAAAGGAACGCCGCGTCTGGAAAATAGGCTGTAGATAAAGGTTGTTATTCCGGCGGTTCCGACGAGTTTTAGGAAATCGCGCTTATCAACATCAAGTTTCAAGCCCGGAGCAAGAGAGGATTTAATATCATTTTTAGTTGTAACGACGGCATGGCTGCCGCGAGGCCAGACCAGAAGCAGGAAATAGAGGCCTATAGAAGTAAAGAGTACCGCGCTCACAAGTTCGGGGAGGGACGATGCGGACAGATAGCCAATGATGACGAGGACGGTCGTGACGATAAAACAGTAATAAACAAAAAGCCTTTTTAGCCCCCTGCCTCTATCAAGCGCCGGAATATTGTTTACGACATGGGTGATGGAAGTCAAAATGAGAAAAAGGGTGATCGGTAAAAAGAGAATTTGGAAAATTCGGCCCGTAAGATTAACATTGGCCAGAAGTCCGGTTATGGAGACAAACAAGGCCAGAAGGGTAGCAAAAAATAGAAATATTGAACCGAATCTTTTCATTGCCGATTATTGAATAAGTCTAGCACATTAGTCGGGCAGTAGTGCAATAGTTGATTGTTTTACAACTCTTTAATTCAAAGCATGAGCCTAAGATTACAAATATATACAAGTTTTATTCTCTAGAAGCCATTGCGCTTTAGAGCTTTCTTGGCAAAGGACGTATCGATTAAGAGGCCCGTTGTTGCTAATGAATTAGGAGGGTACCTACACGCTAAGACCTGTACCTCAAAATTCGACATCAATTTATTGACATGTAAGTTCCAAGACACTATTGACAAATGATATTATTTGTCATATTATTTGCTTGGTGAAATATTACGATTGGAACAAAGAGAAAAACGACCTGTTAAAGATAGAGCGAGACATTTCATTTGAGCAGGTGGTTATAGCCATAGAGTCCGGAGGGCTCCTGGAAATTGTAAAGCATCCAAATTCGAGAAAATATCCGAATCAAAAAATATACCTAGTGAATATCGATAATTATGTATATCTAGCGCCTTTTGTAGAGGATGAAGAAAAAATCTTTTTAAAAACAATAATTCCAAGTAAAAAGGCTACCCGAAAATACCTATTTAAAGGAGGTGATACAAAATGAAATACTATGAACTAACAAAAGAAGAGAAATCAATTTTAGAAGACTTCGAAAAAGGGGTTTTCGTTTCAGTTCCAAATTTCAAGAAAGCTAAAAGGCTTTATGAGAAAATTGCCAAAAACACATTAAGCAAGACAAAAAATATAAATATTAGGCTTTCTGAAAGAGTAGTGTCACGCTTAAAAGCCAAAGCTGCGCAAGAGGGGATTCCTTATCAAACATTGGCTTCTTCAATTCTTCATAAATATGCGAGTCAATAAATAATTGTTCTTGCCCCGCCCAACCCAGCGCGACAATATTATCTAGATGTATTTTTTGGGCTTGTCCGGGGCCACTTTGACAATAGACCAGAAAATGGCCGGATAATATTTTAGAAAAAGATTGGAAAAATAATGAAAACAGGATCTCCTCATTTCGGTCAATTAGGAGTTAATAAAGTAAGTCTGGAAAATATCTTGGTCGATTGTTTTACAACTCTTTTATGCATAAAATGTGCCCAATTTTACAAGTATGTACAAGTTTTATTGCCAGGGACAAATCTCGTTTCAGACGTTTCCCATATTGACTCCTGATTGCGCAGGAGTTTAGAATTCATATTGATGCGCCATAAATTTATTATACTTTCGGGGCTCTTCATTATCCTTTTGGCAGCCTTTTTCTATTTCTTTTTGATATGGCGCGTAAGCTCAACTTTGGTAGAGCAGACACTCCGTAAACAGGAGTTGGCCGCCAAAGCCGGGAGCAAATCGATAAATATATTTGTCAAGAATCTCGGTTTTCAAACCTCCATTTTCGCGACAAGAATGAGCATCATTTCACCCAACACCCAAGACACTCCCCAAGCTTTAAAAAATTTAGTTGAAGGTATGTCTACAACTCCGATGACCGGTGTAATACTAACAGATTCCCGGGGAATCGTGCTCTACGGATATGAGAAGCCGGGATCTTTCGCTGGGGGAATGGATATCTCCGACCGTGAATATTTTAAGTGGGCGAAAGGCGCGAGTGAGGGAGAAATATATGTCAGCGCTCCGATTAACTCAAGACTCGGGTTTTCCGAGGGTCGCTATATTGTTCCCTTGGCAACCCCGGTTATCAAAGAGGGAAAATTCAACGGTGTTTTGGTAACCGCCTTTTTCATAGACGAGATTACAACTCAATACTTAGATGAATTGAAGATTAGGGACAATACCAGGATTTATTTAATAGACAAAGAAGGTGTAATTATTTCATCTCCAACGGAAGCACTTCTGGGTCAAAACTACCTTGACTACATAAAAAATTCCAATATCGACGGGAGTAACGAAATTTACGAGACCTTAAGCTCAGCTCTGGCCTCAGACACCGCGGGGCAAATTCATATAAGTCTGCCCGATGAAACAAAAAGTGGCACTTTGACCCGCTTTTTAATAGGCTACGCACCGGTTGAATTGGATAATTCTCGTTGGGTTCTGGCCATTGCTACTCCGGTGTCCGATGCATTAGCATCTTTAACCCCCTTATATTTTCGTGATTTGGGAATCATCGGTCTGGTAGTTTTGGTAATGGTGACGCTAGCAGTTTACCTTGATAAGATGTTGGGTATTTTGGGAAATGAATCCAAGGCGGCAAAGACCGAAAAGAAAGTTCCCCCTTCCCGCACAGGCGACAAGGCTTGAATTAAAGTCTTGATGCCCCCCAGGTTAGATATTTGCAACAAATACCACCCTTTTGAGCATATCTGTTGAGTAAAAAGTGGTTCCAAAATGCCGAATTTTGAGTAAAAGGGGATTGACAGATTTCCACAAGAGTTTTATAAAAAAGGTAAGTATATCAATCTATACCTACCTAATACTTGGACAAGAATGATACCCATATGGGATATGTTTCCGGTTTAGAGAAGTGATTATGTTGAGAAAGAAATTGGCTTTAACAGGCGTTATTCAATTCGACTGCCCGGGGGATCAAACAGGTTGTGTATCCGAGGAGTATTCCTCAGTAGGGTAATATCTTAACCGTTCTGCCCACACTTTGGATACTAAACTTGTTTTCAAATTTTAGGGTGAGTTTTTTCGTTGTCGAAAAAAGATTATGAAGCCAGAAGTCCAAAGAAAGCTAAGTTTCGGGGAAAGAGTTTGGAGTCTAAAAACTTTTTCTAGTTACTCTCCGGAGGGGTTGATTCCTCGGGAAGTTCAAGCGGAGGCTGAATCGCCGGCTTTTCAGCTTCCTGGGGGGGAGTTAAGGTTTCTCCTCCCGTAGTTGGCTCGACGGTGCGCTTTTTCTCCAGATTATCAAGCTCGCTTTTTGCCAGCTGGTAGTCAGAAGAATCTTTCTCTACCAGAGAAAGGACAAGATTCATCTGTTCAATCGCCCTCTCTATCTCTCCCTTTTCCCTTAAGGCAACGGCCAGATTGTAGTGGGCATTGGCCAGGTCGGGTTTGGTCAGAACGGCCAGCTCGAAGGCTCTGATGGCCTCGTCATACCTTCCGAGAGCGTAGTAGACCCCTCCGAGAGCAATTCTTAAATTGGGATTAACCGGGTCCAGGGCTGCAGCCTGGGTAAAGGTTTGGACGGTAAAGGTATCGGCTCCTTTGGCAAAAGGCATTATGGCCTGGTAAGTTCTGCCCAAGACCTCCCAGTTTCCGGCCCTTTGGGGGTTTAGGGTGACCGTGGCTTTTCCTTCCCGTATCGCCTGTTGGATAAGCTGGCCGATGACATTCCTGTCCGTATCCGTCAGGTCTGTCTTCTGGGCCAGGGAGCGGGCAATGGCCATGTTCACCTGGGCGTAGGTAGCGCGATAGCGGTCTACATATGGGTTAAGGCTAATGGCGGCCCTTAGGGAGTCGTAGGTGGCCGTACCGTCATTCTTGCTTAAAGCATCCAGCCCACTCTTGAACCTCGCCTCCGCCAATAGGGCACGGCCGGCAAAATAGCCCAAAGCCAAAGAGACGGCAATTAAGGGAATTCCGATAAGGTAGGCGGGGAGCCGGCTTGGGGTGTCTCCGGTCGAAAAGAGGTTGACCCTTAAGGGCACGGCACGGGATGAGAAGGCCAGAAGCACAAACAGGGCGACAATAAATGTCGGACTGACGGGGAAGATAAGGGAAAGACCAATAGCCAGGATTAAGGCGGAGAGGTTTAATGTCTCTTCGAGATTTTCTCCCCACTTAAAGGTTTTAACCCGCCTCAGAAGAAGGGAGAGAATTAAGACAAATCCTACCAGGCCCAAAAGCCCCGCTTCGGTGAGAACCGAAAGGGGAAAGTCCGCCCCGGTTGTAAATCTTAGCGGCCAGAGCTCGGTGTTGTTGTAGGACAGGGGCCGGTAAAGGTTAAAGGCCGTTAAATAGTTACCCGGGCCGACCCCAACCAGGGGACTATCCTTGACCGCCTCAACCGCCACCGCCCAAGTTTCGGCAAAAGGAGGCAGGGTCGGGGAGTTGGGCTTGCCGGGAAGGGAGTTATAGACAGATATTGCCAACCCCAAACCCAGGATCAACAGGGAAACGCCGTGGAAGCTTCTTTTGGCAAGGTCTTTTTCGGAAAGGATTAAACCCAAGCCCACAAGTGCGGTAACCGCAAAGAAGAGGGCTCCGGGGAATTGCCCCCCGATGGGGGAGAAGTAGGTGTCTTTGGCAAAGGCGGGCAGGAAGGATATCTGGGCCAGGATTCCCGAGAAGGCAAGAAGGCCGATGAGGGCCGCGACAACTCCGGAAAAGAAAAATACCCCCGCCGCCAGCTTCTTTCCCGCCCCTTCCAGACTATTAACCAGGAAGTAAAGAAGCCCCGCTCCGACTACGAAGGTTGCCGTCCCCGGAAGAAAGAAAGCATCCATCTTATTGGGAGTCTTAACTAAGGCAGAGACCAAATAGGCAAGGACGATGATCGCAACGGGAAGGTCAAAAGTGCCCCGGGAATACTCCAAGGAACCTTTGGCAACCGTTTTCAGGGCTTTAATGATGAGTACCAGGACAATTCCCAAAACCAAAACAGCCAACTTGGTGGTGTCATATGCATTGGCAAAGAAGGGGAGCGTCAAAAGGGGAAATAGGAAGACAACAAGAAGAAGGATGTATTTTTCTAATGTTTCCAGAAATTTCATCTTAAGTAATTTTGAACTTTTTTTCAGACTAAATCAAGCCAGAAAACTAAGGGCCGGAAATGCTGGTATAGCGTTCCATAAAGAAAGTATTTTTGAACCTTTGCCATGCTTCAAATGACCATAGAGCAAGACCAAAAAGATGTCAAGGGGCAATGCTAAAGCACAAAATTGATATCCAGATTATATCCGTATTTATGGGCTAAAGAAATATAATTGAAGAAAAAACGACCCC
>Ga0075884_121_pt1 | contig 6418 bp, 5 predicted proteins | sample RifGroA1_FD_68307 | JGI IMG/M metagenome (GOLD analysis project Ga0075884, IMG submission 68307) | Parcubacteria bacterium GW2011_GWA1_45_10 | reverse complement strand
GGTTCAAAGAAACCCGGATTGTCGGCGGCAAGTTTGAAAAAAATCTTCTGGTCTGTCGGCATTGGCGCGATAAAATACAATTACCTGTCGCAAAACCGCCAGACAGACATTGTTTTTGACTGGGATAAAATGCTGTCTTTGGAAGGCAACAGCAGCCCTTACATTCAGTACAGCTTTGCCCGGCTCTCGAGCATTTTGAAAAAATCCGGGCAAAAAAGCGCCAAACTGGAGCTCAAAGACATTGAGTTTTTGTCTGAAGGAGAGATTAATCTTTTAAGGAAGCTCGTCCAGTTTCCCGAGGTTGTTTTTGAAGCCGCCTTCGATTATTTGCCGAATCTGGTGGCTAACTATGTTTTTGAGCTGGCAAGCCAGGCGAACAGTTTTTACGAAAAATATCCGGTTTTGCAAGCAAAAGAAAACGAGAAAAAATCCAGGCTGAAATTGATTGCTTTGGCCGCCGCGACAATTAAAAACTCCTTGTCTTTGTTCGGCATTGAGTCGTTTGAGCGCATTTAACTGACAACAAACAACTAACAACTGAAAACAAAAACCATGGAACAGCCAAGCCTTTCAAAAACCGAAGAAAAAGTCCTTGAGTTTTGGCGGAAAGAAAGAATTTTTGAAAAACTCCAGGAAGAAAAACGCGACAAAAAGTTCGTGTTTTATGAAGGTCCGCCGACAGCCAATGCCGGGCCGGCTTTCCATCACGTGATTGCCCGGGCGTTCAAAGACATTATTCCAAGATTCAAAAGTTTGAAAGGATTTTCAGTGTTGCGCAAAGCTGGTTGGGATACCCATGGCCTGCCGGTTGAGATTCAGATTGAGAAAAAAATCGGCGCCAAAACAAAATCCGAGATTGAAAGTTTCGGCGTCGCCAAGTTTAATCGGTTGTGCCAGGAATCTGTCTGGGAGTTCAAGCAGCTTTGGGACAAGTTTACGGAAAGAATCGGCTACTGGGTTGATATGAAAAACCCTTACGTGACTTATGACACAGACTACATGGAAAGCGTCTGGTGGATTTTGCGCAAAATCTGGGATAAGGGATTGATGGAAAAAGATTACAAAGTCGTGCCTTACTGCGCCCGCTGCGGCACGCCGCTGTCTTCGCACGAAGTTGCCATGGGCTATCAAGACATTGAAGAAACCTCGGTTTATTTGAAGTTCAGAGCGATTAATCCGGAAGGTTTGCCCTTCGACTTCGCTCAGGACAAGCAAGAAAATAGACAAGTCTATTTTCTTGCTTGGACAACGACGCCCTGGACTTTGCCGGGGAATGTTGCTTTGGCAGTTAATCCGGAAATTGATTATGTTTTTGTCGAAACGGAAAACAAAGAAGTTTTCGTTTTGGCGAAAAACCGGCTTTCAATTCTTTCGGGCAACAATAAGATTTTGAAAGAAGTGAAAGGCTTGGATCTGGTTGGCCTGAAGTATGAGCCCTTGTTTGACTACTTGCAAAAACAAGCTCCGAAAAACATAGAAAACGCTTTTCAGGTTTATCCTGCGGCGTTTGCCACAGACACTGACGGCACGGGCATTGTTCATACTGCGGTGATGTACGGCATTGAAGATTTTGAGCTTGGCAAGCAGTTTAACCTGCCGTTTTTCCACACAGTTGACCTCCAGGGCAGGTTTATTGAAGCGGTCTTACCCTGGAGGGGCATCTGGGTAAAAGACGCTGACCCAATGGTCGGGGAAGAGCTAAAAAAGCAGGGCAAGCTTTTAAAAGAAGAAAAAATCACTCACACTTATCCGTTTTGCTGGCGTTGCGATACGCCGCTTCTGTATTACGCCCACGATTCATGGTTTATCAGGATGACGAAAGTCAGGGACAGCCTTGTCGCCAACAATGAAAAAATCCACTGGGAGCCGGACCACTTAAAGCAGGGGCGTTTTGGCGAATGGTTGAGAGAAGTCAAGGACTGGGCATTGTCGCGCGACCGTTATTGGGGCACGCCTTTGCCGATCTGGGTCTGCGAAAAAGATTCCAGCCATATGTTTGTTGTCGGCGCTCTGAAAGATTTTGAAACCAATGCTTTGGCGAAAAACAGATATTTTTTGATGCGCCATGGCGAAGCTGACTCAAACGCCAGAGAGTACCACGGCGACTACGCTTATGATTTAAAAACCCCCGGTCATCTGACCGAACCTGGAAAAAAACAGGTTGAAGCCGCAGGTCAAAAGCTTGCCAAGGAAAAAATCGAGTTGATTATTTCGTCGGATTTGGTAAGGACCAAAGAAACCGTTGAGATTTTGAAAAAACATCTGGTTCAGGCAGAAGTTGTTTTTGACGAAAGGTTGAGAGAGATTGCCGCCGGGGTTTTGAGCGGAAAGTCGCGGCGCGAGTTTGATGAGTTTTATTCCGGCGATGACTGGTTTGCCAAAAAACCGGAAAGCGGCGAAAGTTTTTTGGACGTTTCAAGCCGGAGCTTCAATGTTTTTAAAGAGCTTGAAGCCAAGTATTCGGGGAAAAATATTCTGATTGTTTCGCATAACGGCGTTTTGTGGCCAATGCTTGCCAAAGCTTCGGGACAAGATATTTTCGCCGCGGACGTTAAAGACTTTGGTTTGGCGGAAACAAAAGAGTTTGTTTCAAAAAACCTGCCTTTCAATGAAAAAGGCGAAGTTGATCTGCACCGGCCTTATGTTGACGAGATTTATCTGAAATGCGAAAAATGCCAGAGCAGAATGTCGCGCGTCAAAGAAGTGATTGACGTCTGGTTTGATTCCGGCGCCATGCCTTTGGCCCAGTTTCATTTTCCGTTTGAACAGAAAAAACCTGACGAAGACGCCCATCAGCTTGATTATCAGGCTTTAATCAAAAAGAACTATCCATATCCAGCAGACTACATTTCTGAAGCGATTGACCAGACGCGCGGCTGGTTTTACACCCTTCTGGCAATCTCGACACTGCTCGAACTTGGGCCGTCTTACCTGAACGTTGTTTCCGTCGGCCACGTTGTCGACGCCAAAGGCGAAAAAATGTCAAAGTCAAAAGGCAACATTGTCGACCCCTGGCAGATGATTGAAAAGTACGGCGCTGATTCTTTGCGCTGGTATTTTTATACGGTCAACAGCCCCGGTGAATACAAGAAGTTCGCTGAAAAAGACCTGGCGGTCGCTTTTCAGGATCTGACGACAGTTTTGAATGTTCTGCGGTTTTTTGAATTTTACGTCGCGTCAGACGCAGCCGGCGCGCCGCAACTTAAATCAGCCAATCTTGAGCCAAACTCTTTGCTTGATAAATGGATTTTGGCAAGGTTGGGCCAGGTGGCTTCAAATGTTGATGAGTTTTTGTCGCAGGAAAAGATTTTTGAAGCTTCGCGGCTGATCAAGGAGTTTATTGACGATCTGTCGCGCTGGTATTTGAGGCGTTCCCGGAAAAGATTCCAAAAACCGGAATCTCCGGAAAGCCTGGCTAAAGACTCGCAGTTTTTTGCCGGGTTGCTTATGGAGTTTTCAAAGGTGCTGGCGCCGTTTACGCCGTTTTTGGCGGAAACCGTCTGGCAGAGCGTCAACTCGCGTCTGGAACAAAAACTTGAGCCAAGCGTTCACATGAGTTCATGGCCGGAGATAAAGCCAGCGGCAAATAGCCAGTCGCTGATAGAAGAGATGCAAAAAACCAGGGAGTATGCCGAGATTGGCTTGAAGTTAAGGGCTTTGAAATCTCTTGGGGTTAAAAACTGTCTTTACGCTTTTTATGTTGTTTCTGATAAAGACTTGTCTTTGGAAAACAAAGCGGTTTTGGCAGATGAGCTTAATGTTGAAAAAATCGAGATTCTTAAATCATTGCCGCCGGAAGAAGATATTTTCATTGATCCGGAAACTGCGAAGTTCGCTTTGGATCTGAGAGTTGACGAAGCCTTAACCCAGAAGAGCCATTTTCGGGGAATTATCCGTTTGGTTCAGGATTTGAGAAAAGAATCCGGTTTGACGCCGCAGGACAAAATCAAACTTTTTTTGGAACTGCCCGAAGCTTTTGGTTTTTTGAAAAACAAAGAGCAGGAACTGGCAAAAGAAACCGGCTCAAGCTCAGTTCAGTTTTTGAAATCTGAAGTGGAGTTTGAAAAACAGATTGAAATTGAAGGCAATAAAATCTGGGCGGGGATTAAAAAATAATTGGAAATCGAAACTTAGAATGGTTGACCCAAACGAACAATACAAAAAATTAATCAAGCTACTCGATGACAATCAAGTGGAGTATAAGCTTTTTGAACATCGCGTAGCTTTAACTTACGAAGATTTGACTCAAGCCCAGAAAGAAACGGGGTTTTTCGGCACCGAGGGTAAGTGTATGGTTTTAAAAGCGGGGGACGACTTCGTTGTTTATGTAACCCTGCAGGGCAAAAGAGTCGATATGAATGTTGTTAAAGAGTCGTTAAATGCTTCAAAAATAAAACTAGCTACTCCCGAGGAGTTAAAAGAATATTTCGGGGCAGAACCTGGCTGTGCATATCCTTTTGGATTTGATAAACAATACAGGATTTTTGTTGATCCGAAGATTTACGAACAAGATTGGTTTTTGTTTAGTCCGGTTCTACCAACAAGAACCGTCCAAGCCAGGGGTTCTGATTTGAGAAAAGTTTTTTCTGGCTTAGATAATCAAGTCGAGGAAGTTAGTAACTGGAATCAATAAAATGGATTTGATTTCAATAGGAGATTTTTCAAAAATTGAGATCCGGGTCGGCGAAGTCGTTGAAGCCAAAAATGTTGAGGGAAGCGAAAAACTAATTCGTTTAGTGGTGGATTTCAACGAACCAGAAAAAAGAATTATTTTTACCGGAGTGCGTCAATACGGTTATATTCCTGAAAATTTTTTAAACAAACAGTTTTTGTTCGTGGCGAATTTAGAACCGCGAAAAATGCCCTCCTATGTTGAAACTTCGGAGGGCAAGCTTCCTGAATATTCACAAGGCATGATTCTGGCAGTGGACTCTTCGACAGGCTTAGAGCAAGTCGGTTCAGGAGCAGAAACAAAACCAATCTTTATTTCCGGCGAAAACCTGCCGCTTGGTTCAAAAGTCAGATAACAAAAAATCCCTGAAAAGGGATTTTTTGTTTGAAAGTCGTTTATTTCAGAGTCAGGCCGGTTTTTTCTTTGACTTCTTCAAGAGTTTTTGAAGCGACTTTTTGGGCTTTGGCTGATCCTTGAGTCAGGAGCCTTATCAGGAAACTTTCATCTTTCATCAATCTCTCAAACTCGGTTTTGATTGGTTTGAGTTTTTCCGTTAAAAGCTCTGCTAAAGAATTTTTGAACTCAGCGTAAGTTTTTCCGGAAAACTCTTTTTCCAGCTGTTTGATTTCTTTGCCGGAATAGCCGGAAAAAATAGTCAAAAGGTTTGCCACCGCCGGTTTTTTCTTTAGGTCAAAAACAATTTCTTTGCCGGAATCAGTGACGGCCTTTTTGATTTTTCTTTTGATTTCTTGCGGCGAATCAAGCAAAAGAATCGCGCCGTCAGGGTCTTCGTCTGATTTTGACATTTTTTTGTCCGGATTTTGCAGAGATTTGATTCGGGCGGAGTTTTTTCCCAAAACCAAAGGTTCGGGCAAAGGAAAAACATTGCCGAATTTTGAGTTGAACTTTTCCGCCAGAGAACGGGTCATCTCAACGTGCTGAATCTGGTCTTCGCCGACTGGCACAGCCTGCGGCTTGTAAAGAAGGATGTCGGCGGCCATCAGCACCGGATAGAGGAACAAACCGGCGTTCGCCGGGCTGCCTTCCTGTTTTTTTTCTTTGTACTGGGTCATGCGTTCGAGCTCGCCGAGCGGCGCGATGGTTTCCAATATCCAGGCGAGTTCCGAGTGTTCCGGAAGCTGGGATTGGAGAAAGATGGTTGATTTTTCCGAGTCAAGCCCCAGGGCCAGATAAAGAGCGAACGCCGACAAAACCGCGTTTTTCAGTTCTTTTGGCTCGTATGGCGTGGTAATGGCGTGCAGGTCGGCAATGAAAAAATAACCTTCGTGTTTTTCCTGAAGCTCAATGAATTGCTTGATGGCGCCGAGATAGTTGGCGATTGTCAGCTGTCCCGACGGCCTAATGCCTGAAACTATGCGCATGTTTTTATTTTACCTTATAAATCTTTTTTTAAAACCCGCTACTTGAGTTTAGTCAAACATTCAAACAGCGTTTTGCAGCCTGGGTGCGGGTTTAACCGCACCCAGGCTGTTTAGTGGATTGTTATCACCACTCTTCGTAGCTATCATCACCGGGTGGATTGATGATAAAAGGTTTCTTGACGTTGCGGCGTCGGCGAATTGCGACGACGCTGACGACAATCAAAACCATAACTACCACTGCGGCAACAGAGATTAAGACTCCTGCCATTTCAACCTCCTTTCTTGTTTTTTAAGGCTTTTGTCCGACTAAACAAAAAGCCCTTGCAAATCTCCGGACACAAAAAATCCGGAAACTTACAAGGGC
>Ga0075884_114_pt1 | contig 7493 bp, 7 predicted proteins | sample RifGroA1_FD_68307 | JGI IMG/M metagenome (GOLD analysis project Ga0075884, IMG submission 68307) | Parcubacteria bacterium GW2011_GWA1_45_10 | reverse complement strand
CTTTTTCTGGCGTTGGCGTTGCATCAATTTCAATAATTCTCCACCCCTCTTCACTTTTAATAATTGCTTGCCTTTCCTCAAGCTGGAGGTAGAAATTTGAAAGCCTTTTTTCAAGTGCCTCCGGAGTATCATCGTTTCTCTTTCTTGCTTTCGCTCCGTCAATTAGTCTTTCGTAACTTATCTCCTTGGGAATCTTGAGGTAGCGGATATCTACGGGATAATCACGGCCAGCAAGTTTTAGCATTTTTCTAAAATCTCTTGTTTCCTCAACGGTTCTAAATCCACCATCTAAAATAAATCCATTGGCAAGATCGTCCTTAGAAAAACGCTCAACCAGAATTTTTAATAATGTTTCTCCTGCAAGGTAAACCTTATCGTTAAACATTTTGCGAACTTCGTCACCAAAGGGGCCGGGGTCGTTGTCTCTTAAATTTTCAAGAATCTTTCTAGTTGAAATATATGGACGGGAAGTGTTTTTTGAAAGTTCGAGGGCTAAAGTCGTTTTACCTGATCCTTCTGGACCAATGAAGGCAAGGTCTGCGTACTGGACACTGATGTCGGCGAGATAACAATCTGGGACACCTCTCAGGTTGAAACAGTTCGGCCATAGCCAAAAACACCCCAGCTTAAAGCTGGGGAGTTTCGTTTTCATTATTCTCGTCTTCAAGTAAATCCGGTTCAAGATTGCCTTTGGTCAGTTGAACGACTTTGCTGACCATTAGGCCAAGCCGCTTTTCCGAGGTGCCATAGGCTGTCTGGGCATTGTTGATATGTTTGCCCAAAACCCGAAAATCTTCGCCAAGCTTTTCGCTGTCTTTCCTGATTTTTTCAAAACGCTTCAAAATCTCCTGGGTCTGCTTTGAAACCTGAACGTCCCTGAACCAGTGCTCAATGGTTTTTAACGTCAGATAAAACAGGTTCGGTGAAGAAATAATCACTTTTTTGGACCAGGCGTAAGAAATCAAATCGTCTTTTGAAGTTTTGGTTGCCGGATTGACAATCGCGTAATAAACCGCTTCGGCCGGCACGTACATAATCGCGTAATCCAATGTGTTTTCCGAAGGCAGAATGTATTTTGTCGCGATCTCGTCAATCCTCGCTTTGACGTCCGAAATAAAACTTTTCTGGATGGATTCTTTTTCAGAATCGATTTGGGAATCGTTGAGTTTGGAAAAATTTTCCAAAGGGAACTTGGAATCAATCGCAATCAGCTTGCCGTCAGGCAGCTTGAAACACGCGTCCGCCCGTTCACCCGACGAAAACATTTTTTGCAGTTCATAGAGCTCTTTCGGATAGTACTGCGAAAGCAAATGCTCCAGCGAGGCTTCGCCCCAGTTGCCTCTTAATTTCGGTGATTTGAAGATTTCTTGGAAAGTCGTCACGGTTTCCACTTTTTCGTGGACCTGTTTCAGAGCTTCGCGCATCTGGACAATGCCTTCATTGAAAATCCTGGCTTCTTTAGTCACGGCTGACGACTGATTTTCCAGGCTTGAGCGCATAGCATTAATCTGCGACGCCAGGTGTTCCATCATCTGAATCTGCATGCCAGACACCGAGTCGCGCAGTTCTTTGATTGACTGATTTTGCATCTGGTCGTCCTGCTTTTTTCTGGACAAAAGAAAAACCACGAACCCGAAAATCAAGGCCAGCAAAACAAACCCGACAACCATAATGACAAGAAGAATATCCATCCCACACCTACGAAAGACAAATATGAATTCGTCTTCGTGTTTTAATAAACCCGCATTGTTGGGACAAACGCTTGCTGAAAGTTAAGTTGTTTAAGTATGTTTCAATATTCATATTCGAAGAAGACTAGTCTTTTGTAAGTGTGGGATCCATTCACAAAAGCAGTTTAGCAACAAACAGTTAGTTGTTCAATTACCGCAAATTTGACTGGGTGATGCCGCTGTGGTATAGATTATCAATCTCAAGAATGACAATCCAATCAAGGAGGAACAATGTCAGAAACAAATGTGGTGAAAGTTTTGATTGCCGCCCTGGATATTGAGGTTGCCGCAAAAATAGCGGAAGCTCTCAAGCAGGCAGTCAACACAAGGCTCATAGAAGAGCGAATCCCGGGAGATTTTGAAATCACCATGGCCGCCAACAACGTCCAGGCAGAAAAAGACGTCGATAACCCGGAATATGGAATGATAATCGCCAGCCCCGACATGATCAATGAGCTCTGGCCAAACTTTCTGGCCAGATATGCTGGGGGAGCATTCATATATCCGGCTGTTCCCAGAGGAGAAACACTCCCGGAAAGCGTCAAGAAAATCGCTCACAACGGAAAGGTTCTCGAATATTAAGAGAACCGGCAACTGCTCCGACGTAAAGTCGGAGCAGGTTTGTTTTTTATCCGGTCTTCACAAATAAACAATCCCCGCTTCAACAACTTGCGAATTGACGTTAAATAAGAACTGCGGTATAAATAAGACCACAAACAAAGGAGGCTTTTATGCGAAAAATTCTGATAATCGCAACAAGCGACGAACAGGCGGAAGAAATAAAAAACGTCTTCCTGAACGAATATCGTTCAAGATTATTGGATATCCGCTTGCCAGAAACGCCGGAGTTTCAGTTTGTCACAGATAAGGCTGAAGCTGAGATCTTGCTCAATCACTCCTGCGCCGCGCTGATTATCCCGACCATACGGAAAATCCACCAGATCGGCCTGGGCAAATTTACCGCGGTCAAAGACAAACTACGCATCCTTCCGGCAATCCCGAAAGGAAACGCCCTTGGCTGGAGTAGGGCAATTATGGATTTGACAGACAAAGACCCGTTTTTCATGCTCTTCTGACAAATATCCCCCGCAAAATGCGGGGGATATTTTACTTTTAAAAAGCTAATCCAGTTCTTTAAAAAGACTCCGGCCGAACTCTTCAATGATTTTTTTGGCTTTTTCCGGAAGGTTTTTCGCGCCGGCAATCTCAATAGAAACCGTGATGCCTTTCGGACCTTGCATGGTCACGGTAATCACTTGTTTTGGCTGGGTTCTTGTCCGGGTGCCGGCTCTGGTGGAAAATCCGGCCATGCCGCCGAAAAACTCTGATAAAAGATCATCCAAGCCGCCTTGCCAGGAAAAACCGCCGCTCGAAAAACCGAACGGGTCGTAAGCAAATCCGCCGGAACCTGAACCGGCATAGCCGCCGCCGAAACGCCGCATCGTATCGTACTGCTGTTTTTTTGAAGCGTCAGAAAGCGTTTGGTAAGCTTCGTTGATTTCCTTGAACTTGGCTTCGTTGCCCGAAGACTTGTCCGGATGATACTGGTGCGCCAAAGCCCGGTAAGCTTTTTTTATTTCTTCCGGTGAAGCGTTTTCTGAAACGCCGAGTATTTTATAAAAATCCTTTGACATAGTTTTCAACGAAACTTTGAGAATTGAATCTTGAAACTTGTTAAATTGTGAGTGTTTCCTTTTCCACTGTCACCGTACCAATCTTGATTATCTTCAAAAGCAAAAGTGTTTGCAAAACCAGCCAGAAAACTCCATAAAAGACAAAGCTGAAAAGCTGGAAAATTCCGAACCAGAACACAAAAACCGCCAGCAAAACAATAAAATCGGCGAGCCGCCTGGTGTTTTCCGGGAGATTTTTGTAATAAGCGTCAGCCCAGGAATGAAGAACGCCGGCAAAAGTTTCTTTAGCGGAAACTTTCCTGCCGACAAGATCTGAGATCTGCGCCAAAACGCTGTTTCTCGCTTCAAGCTTTACTGTGTCTTTAACAACGCTCTCAAAGCCCGAGGGTAAAAGGTTATTTATCAAACCCGAAGTTTGTTTTTCCGTGAATTTATCAATCATCTCGCCGACAGTTGTTTTGGCGCTGTAGCCGGAATAAAAAACCCCAAAGCCCGCGGTGATTGACTCAACGTCAGAAGTTTTCAGGTTAAAGCCGGAACCAAACCTGACTGACCAAAAGCTCAAAGAAAGCAAAAGGCTCAGGATAAAAATAAACTTCAGCAGGCTGACGCCAAGGATCTGGACCGGCTTCAGTTTGATTGAGTTTTCAATCGCGCTCTTGCTTGCCTGTCTGGCGGAAAAAATAAAAATCATTCCAATCGTCCAGAAAGCCAGAAACTCAACCAATCCAAGGTGTTTTGAAAACGGCCAGAAAACAACGCCAAAACCGAGCAAAGCAACCGCGCCAAACTCAACCAAAGAAAAAACAGCCGCCGAAACCAGATAAAAGCAAAGCCAGACAACTGCCAAACCAAGCATCACGCCTTGATCAATCCGAGAATAACCATTGGCCGGATTTATCAGCTTCAGGATATAAATCGAGACCAGAACGCTTGTTGCCAGATTAAGGGCGAAAAGAAGCGCTTTTTTCAAAAAAAGATTTCTTGAAACCGGATCGCTAATCTCAATGATTTTATTCCTGGTTTGCGTGTCAAACATAGTTAAAACATTATAGCATGCCGGAACTGTCGGAATGATGGGTTTTAACTGTTTTCTTGTTTCGGCTCTTCAGGATTTTCCGGCTTTTTGTCAGAATCAGGCTTTGGGCTGTACATCTGTTTGCCGATTTCCTGAAGCAAAGTTGAAAGCTCCTGGGTTTCGCGTTTGATGGTCTCAAAATCACTGCTCTCTTTGACTGATTTCAAAGACTCAAGTTTTTTGGTCAATTTGTCTTTTTGTTCAGATGGAATCTTGTCGCCCCAGTCTTTCAAAGACTTTTCCGTCTGGTAAACAAGGTTTTCCGCCAGATTTTTGGCTTCGCTTGATTCTTTTTTCTTTTTGTCTTCTTCCTGGTGAAGCTCGGCTTCTTTTTTCATTCTTTCAATGTCTTCGCGGGAAAGATTTGTTGAACCTTCAATTCTGATGGATTGTTTTTTGCCGGTGGCTTTGTCCTGGGCCGCCACTGAAAGAATGCCGTTGGCGTCAATGTCAAAACTGACCTCAACCTGAGGAATGCCCCGCGGCGACGGCGGAATGCCGTCAAGAATAAACCTGCCCAGGCTCTTGTTATCTTGCGCCATTGGCCGTTCGCCCTGCAAAACATGGACCTCAACCGAAGTCTGGTTGTCGGAAGCCGTGGAAAAAATCTCTGTTCTGGCGGTCGGAATCGTCGTGTTTTTTTGAATCATCACCGTCGTGACGCCGCCCAAAGTCTCAATGCCAAAACTCAACGGCGTGGCGTCAAGCAATAAAACATCCCTGACCTCGCCCTGCAAAATGCCGGCCTCAACCGCCGCGCCAATGGCCACGACCTCGTCCGGATTGATGTCTTTATGCGGTTCTTTGCCGAAATATTTTTTGACGGCTTCCTGAATCAACGGCATCCTTGTTTGACCGCCGACAAGAATAATTTCGTCAATCTCTTCTTTTTTGATTTTTGCTTCTTTCAAAGTCTCATCCACCAGCTCGATTGACCGCTCAACATAATCCCTGACCAAATCTTCAAGCGCGGTCCGGGTGAACTTCATCAAAAGATGTTTCGGTCCTGAAGAATCCGAGGTGACGAACGGCAGGTTGATTTCCGTTTCAAACACGGTTGAAAGCTCGTGCTTTGCCCGCTCGCTGACTTCTTTCAGCCTTTGCAAAGCCAGATTGTCTTTGGCCAGATCAATGCCTTCCTGTTTTTTGTATTCGGAGATAATGTGGCCGATGATTTTCTGGTCAAGGTCGTCGCCGCCAAGATGAGTGTCGCCGCCAATGCCTTTAACTTCAATGACGTCGTCGCCCATTTCCAAAACCGAAATGTCAAACGTGCCGCCGCCAAAATCATAAACCAGGACTTTGCCGCCTTTTCTTTTATTAAAGCCATAAGCCAGGGCTGCCGCTGTCGGTTCGGGCAAAACCCGCTTGACCTTAAAGCCGGCAATCTCACCCGCGGCTTTGGTCGCGGCTCTTTGCGAGTCGTCAAAATAAGCCGGGCAAGTGACAATCGCTTCTTCAATTTTTTCGCCTAGTTTGTCTTCGGCGTCTTGTTTGAGCTTCATCAAAACCATGGCGGAAATCTCTTCCGGCTTGTAGTTTTTTTCGCCCATCTTGACCTCAACGCCGCCCGAGCTTGAGCCGCGGATTTCGTAAGGTAAAAGCTCTTGGTCGTGTTCAATAACCGGGTCAGTCACCCGCCGGCCAATCAGCCTTTTGACGGAAAAAATCGTGTTCTGCGGGTTAACCACGCCCTGCCTTTTGGCAGTGACACCAACCAGACGCTCGCCGGTTTTTGAGATGGCCACGACTGACGGCGTCAGCCTGGAACCTTCTTTATTTTCCAAAACTCTTGGCTGGCCGCCTTCAGTAATCGCCATCGCTGAGTTTGTCGTACCCAAATCAATGCCTAAAATTTTTGCCATATTTTTGATTTAATTTTATATTACTTAACTCCGACGCTTCGGTCGGAGTCCCGACTGTAAACGTCGGGATTACTTATTTTCTTAATTGATTTATTTGCTGACTTTGACTCTTGCCGGACGGATTAATTTGCCGTTCAAACGATAGCCTTCGGAAATCACTTCAAGAATCTGGTGCGGCTTTTCTTCCCGGCTTTCTTCGACTTCAACAGCCTCGTGGAGTTCAGGATTAAAATCGTCGCCTTTGGCGGTTTTCAGCCTTTCCAATCCTTTTTGCTTCAAAGCGTTTTCCAGCTGCGACTTCAGAAGCAAAAACGGCTTTAAACTTTCGTGTTCGCCTTGCAAGCTGTTTTCAATCAAGGAAAAGCTGTCCAAAATGTAAGTTAAGTCCAGAATCAGGTTTTCGTTGGCAAACATCACGATCTGCCTGAGCCGTTCGGTTTCTTCTTTTTTGAAGTTAATCAAATCAGCCCGCGCCCTTTGCCAGCCGGCCAGATACTCGGCTTTCTGCTTGTCCAGCTCCTCAAGCTTTATCTTTACCTCATCCGCGCTTAATTCCTCATTAACAACTTCAACTGCCGGGGGAGTTTTTTTCTCAGTTTCTTTATCGCTTTTAGATTTGTTTTGTTTGTCTTCGGGCATTTTAGAAATTAGTTATTAGTAATTTCCCAACATTCTCATTAATGAATTAATGAGTTCTATGTTCTTGTCATATTCCATTCTTTTTGGCCCCAAAATTGAAATAACTCCTTCTTCCCCGCCGGACAGTTTGTAATGCGAAGATATAACCGTGAAATCCTTGGCTTTGGGAGACCTGTTTTCCTTTCCTATATATACATTAACGCCGGACGTCTTTCCTATATCTTCAATATGAGCCTCAAAATCTTTCAAAAGTTCGGTAAAATTAATGATGCAGGCCCTTTCTCCAAATTCAGGTTCCTGCAACAGCTCCTCCCAGCCCTCTTTCCAGAAAATGTCCTCATCTTCAAAATAGTTAAGCGCCAAGGCGCGCGATTCATGAGCCAGCTGCCTTGTCAGATTCTGTATAAACTTGAAAACATCATCTGCGCCGTCTTTGGCAACCATCAATTCCTTGCCTTGTTTATCCTGAGCCGCGTCTAAGGACCCTTCTTTCTTCATCAGCTCGTTAACCACAAACCTGTAACCCTTATCTGCCGGCACTCTGCCG
>Ga0075884_124_pt1 | contig 7556 bp, 7 predicted proteins | sample RifGroA1_FD_68307 | JGI IMG/M metagenome (GOLD analysis project Ga0075884, IMG submission 68307) | Parcubacteria bacterium GW2011_GWA1_45_10 | reverse complement strand
TTAATCCAAAAGCTCTCTTGGCCAAAGATATTTTCAAAAGAGGTATTGAGCAAGTACCGACTAGAAACGGCTACGGCGAGGGACTGGTCGCTGCTGGGGAGAAAGATGAAAATGTCATGGTTCTTTGCGCCGACCTGACCGAGTCGACCAGAAGCCAGCTTTTTAAGGAAAAGTTTCCGGAAAGATTTGTAGAAGTTGGGGTGGCCGAACAGCTTTTGGCGACCTTGGCGAGCGGCATTACCCCGATTCAAATGATTAAAGCAGGTGCCATAATTGCCAACGGAGGCAGAGTAGTTTTCCCACATCTGGTCAGAAAACTGCAAAAAGACGGTTGGGGCGAAGAGATTTCTTCCCCGCTTGGGGAAAAAGTGCTTTCGGACGAGGCCGTTGCCGGTATTAAGGCCATGATGGTCGAAGCGGCCAAAAACGGTAAGCCGACTTACTTGCGCTTTGCCCGCGAAAAAACGCCGGTTTTTACCACCGAAGTCTCGCCCTTCAAAATTGGCCGGGCGGAAATTTTTTGGGAAGCAAAGGACCCCAAAGTTGCCATTATTGGCTGTGGCCCTCTGGTTTACGAAGCGCTTTTGGCGGCCAAAGCTTTGGCCAAAAGTAAAATTAATTCAATAGTGATTAATTGCCACACCGTTAAACCCATTGATGAACAAGTAATTATCCGGGCGGCCAAACTAGCCGGAGCCATAATAACGGTTGAGGAGCACCAAGTAACCGGGGGTTTGGGCGGCGCAGTGGCCGAAGTTTTGAGCCGCAACTTTCCGACTCCACAGGAATTTGTCGGTATGCCGGACCATTTTGGCGAGTCGGGTACCCCCAGTGAAAGGGTGATAAAGAGGAAAAGCGAGTAACTAAAACTTCAATCCACTTTTTTTGTAAATTTCCCTTCTGTGACCGATTCTCAAGACTTCAATTCTCTTGCCAGTGATATCAAATATTATACGGTAATTGCCAGCTCGCCAGCGATAGTTGCCGATCTCAGAAGAGGTTAATTTAACGGCGTAATGAAAGGGATTTTGGGAACATTGAGTGATTGTCTTGCCAATTTTCTTTTTGATGATGGAGTCAAGCTTTTTGATGTCTTTCAGAGCGTGCCGAGAATAGACAATCTTATACGCCATTAATTAAAGCTCGCCGAAGACTTCATTATGAGAGTAGAACAACCCTTTTTTTATTTCTGCTCTTGCCATCTTAATGCTTTTGAGATACCGAGGGCTTGCGAGAGCCAGTAAGTCTTCGAAGAAGTCCAGGTTGACCAAGGCGGCCTGAGGTTTGCCTTTTTTAGTCACCAGAACATAGTCGGTCTTTTTTTTGACAGAATCAAGGGTTTTTGATAAATTGTCCCGCAATGTTGATGACTGGATTAAATTTGTCATATTGTGTTGATGGTACGCTGGATTTGTACGATTGTCAAGTACAAAAAAATTTATTCTACAAACTTAAAAGTGGAGAGGATTTGGTCGGTAATTAATTTGTAACCAGAATAATCTTCGCTATCCCCGACATATAGTTGAATAATACTATAAACAAATTTATCACTTGAAACAAAACTTAAAGTATAGTCTCCCAAACAATCTTTCACTGAAAACCTATATGCTTCGTTATTGTCTATTGTTGTTTTGGCTATAATTTCTACGATTGCATTGTCTGAAGGACAACTTTCTTTAGAGTTAGAATACTCCTTTTCTGCTTCTTGTTTTGGAGAAGTTGTGTCTATGGATCCTATTTTTGTTACTGTAAATGCATAACCATCAGAAAGTTCTGTTTCTATTTTTCCTGAAGCGATTTGTTTTTGACCCATGAAACTAAATCTTATACTCTCAAACGCCCTTCCAGCAGCACCAGTATCAGATTTTAGTCCAAGCGGGTGTTTAAATGAATATTCGTTCGTTGTGTATGTTTCCCAATCAGCAGTTGGGTCGGGGGTGGCCGTTGCTTCTGGGGTTGGAGTAGAGGTGGGGGTGGCAACTTGATTTTTAAAGACCAAAAAGTATGCAGCTGTACCACCCACAACTAGCAAAAGTAAAATCGCGGCAATAATCATCACGAGCCTTTTGTTGACCCTTGGCTTTGAAGATTCTGGAACTGGTGGTTGAACCGAAGGATCGGCGACCGGTTGGGCTGTATCAGTAACAGGAATATCAATGGTATCACCAGTTATTGTTCTGAAGCAAGAGAAATGGTAAATTGAAGCGATGGACTCTGCTCTTCTTAAAATTGCACAGCAGTTGGTTGCTTCGGGCAAGGGAGTTTTGGCCGCGGATGAAAGCAGTGGCACGATTAAAAAGCGCTTTGAGGCCCTTGGCATTGAGGATTCGGTGGAGACCCACCGCAAATATCGGGAGCTTCTTTTTACAACGCCCAACATTGAGCAATACATCTCCGGAGTGATTATGTTTGAAGAAACTCTGCGTCAAAAAACTGCTGATAATGTTTCTTTCCCAGATTATCTAGGTGTCAGGGGTGTTCTTCCCGGAATTAAAATTGACCAAGGGCTTGAACCCTTTAAAGATTCTGAAATTGAAAAAACTACCAAAGGTCTTGAGGGTTTGGGTGAGAGGCTGGGGGAATACAGAGGGGCCAAATTCACGAAGTTCAGAAGCATTTTTACGATTTCAGAAAATACTCCCACACCAGAAAATATTGCCGCCAATGCCGAAATTCAAGCCCAACTGGCCAAAGGCAGTCAGGAAAAGGGATTACTACCCATTTGTGAACCCGAAGTTCTAATGGATGGAAACCACTCACTTGCTAAATGCCAAGAAGTGACAACTCAAGTTTTAAAAGAACTTTTTGTTTCGCTCAAAAAATATGAAGTGGATATTGGAGAGTTATTTGTTAAAACCAATATGATCTTGCCGGGCAAAGAAGCAGTTAAAGCAGAGCCAAAGGAAGTTGCTCGGGCCACGATTGAAGCTTTGCGAAATTCGGTTCCGGCTGAAGTGCCGGCGGTTGTCTTTCTGTCTGGCGGCCAGTCCCCGGATGAAGCTTGTGCCAATTTGAATGCGATTGTAAAAACGGGAGAGAAAACTTGGGAACTTTCTTTTTCTTTTGCCCGGGCGCTGCAGAGTGAGGCCATGGAGGCTTGGCAGGGGAAAGATGAGAATGTTACCATGGCTCAAGAGGCATTTTTAAAGCGCGCCCGCTTGGTATCTCTGGCGCGCCAGGGCAAGTTATGAAGAACACACTAGATTTACTTTCAATTGGGGATGCGTCTTTGGATGTTTTCTTGACGCCGACGGAAACCGAGCTTCTGTGCTCGGTTGATAAAAAAGAGTGCAAAGTCTGCTTTTCCTATGGGGACAAGATTCCGGTTAAAAATTTGGATTTTTCGGTGGGGGGCAACGCCGCAAACAACGCTGTCGGGGTTTCGCGTTTGGGCTTAAAATCGGCGCTGGTTTTGACGCTTGGGGATGACCCCACGGCGCGGGAGATAATTGAGGGACTCAAAAAAGAAGAGGTGGATATCACCTATGTCATTCAACAGCCGGCGACGTCTTCCAATTATTCAACTGTTGTGAGCTATGCCGGGGAGCGGACCATTTTTTCCTACCACGCTCCCAGAAGCTATGAATTTCCGGTAAATCTTCCCAAGGTTCCTTGGGTTTATTTAACTTCGATGGGCGAGTCTTTTTGGCCTTTTTATAACCACATCGTTGATTGGGTGAAGGCCAATCCCGGAGTGAAACTGGTTTTTAACCCCGGGAGCTACCAACTGCGCGCAGAGAGGCAAATCATCGAGCCGGTTCTGGCTTTAACTTACATTATCTTTGTGAATCGCGAGGAAGCAGAAAAGCTGACTGGGACGAAAGCTCCAGCCGGCCAGGAAAAAGAGCTTTTAAGCTCACTTGCCAAATTGGGACCCAAGGTTTGCGTGATTACCGATGGGGGCAATGGCTCTTTTCTTTTCGACAGTCAGTCGGGTAAGTATTACAAATCTGGGGTCTTGCCGGTTGATGCTTATGAGAGAACGGGTGCCGGAGATGCTTTTGGTTCGGGGTGTTTGACTGCTATTATTAAAGGCAAGTCTTTCGAAGAGGCGCTTTTGTGGGGAACGCTAAACTCATCGTCGGTAATTGGCTACACCGGCCCGCAAAAAGGGCTTTTGAAAGAAGCGGACATGAGCGTCTGGCTGGAGAGGGCTAAATCGAGCGGTGTAATGACAGGAGAATTTTGACCCCGAAGGGATGTTTTTAACATATGGCTAAAATTTTTGTAACCAGAAGAATACCCGGTACGGCTTTGGAGAAGCTGGCGAAGCCGGGCGACGAAGTGGTGATTTCGGATTTAGATCGGCCTTTAACTGAAGAGGAGCTTCTGGAAAAGGCCAAAGGGGTTGATGCTCTGCTCGCGCTTTTGACCGACAGAGTGAACGGCGATGTTATGGATGCGATTGGCCCGCAATTAAAAATCGTTTCCAACTACGCCGTGGGTTTTGACAATATTGACTTGAAAGCGGCCAGCGACCGAGGTGTAATTGTGACCAATACCCCCAGTGATGAGGTTAATGAAGCCGTTACCGAGCACACCTGGGCCTTAATTCTGGCTCTGGCCAGAAGAATAGTGGAGGCTGATGAAGCCACGCGCCGGGGAGCGTATAAAGGCTGGGAACCGGATATTTTTTTGGGAACTTCTTTAAAAGGCAAGACTTTGGGAATAGTGGGCCTGGGGAGAATTGGCACCATGGTAGCCAGGCGCGCCAAAGGTTTTGAAATGAATGTTATTTACAACAAAAGAACCCCAGAACCAGAAGTGGAAAAGGAATTGGGAATAAAATTTAGTCAATTAGATGAACTTTTGGCAGACTCTGATTTTGTCAGTTTGCATGTCCCCTTAACTGACGAAACTCGTCACATGGTGAATAAAGAGTCTTTGGCGAAAATGAAAAAGGGAACTTATTTGGTAAATACGGCCCGGGGGCCGGTGGTCCACGAGCAGGATTTGGTGGATGCTCTGCGAGGTGGACATTTGGGCGGGGCAGCATTGGATGTCTATGATAATGAACCAAACATTCATCCGGAATTAATTGGTATGGAAAATGTCATTCTTACTCCACATATTGCCAGCGCAACTTGGGAGGCCAGAAATAAAATGGGCGGGCAAGCGGTCACCGCGATTTTAGATTGCTTATCAGGCAAAAAGCCCGAAAACATGGCCAATCCTGAAGTATGGGAGAAGAGAAGAACTTAGTTATTCCACCGTCTTTAGAGTTTTGATAATTTCATCCATCTCTTTTAAAGAGTCTTCGTTATAATTCTGAGGAGCTAAATATTGAATACTGGCAATTTGCCCCGGTGCTACAAAATAAGGAGAGTTAGTTTCCTTTTGGCAGAAATTAAAAACAACGAGATTGTCTTGCAAATAGTCAGTTTTGTATCTTCGTAGTATTAACCCAGAATTAGTTTCAAATTGGGTATATTTAGCAGATCTAAGGTCATCTGATGTACCTTCAAAAGAAGGACTATCATTGAACAAGCAAGCAGTTCCGCCCATAGCGTCTTGAATAATTTGGATAGCGTAATTGTTTTTTAATAAAGAAAACTTTAAGTATGATTTTTCCTCAACTGACTTCTGCCAATTAGAAGGATAGTTCAAAGAAAATGCTGGGAAGCTTAAATTTTGAATTTTATTGCTTTGAAATACTTCCCAATCCGCAGTTGGATCAGCCGCCTCCGCCGAAGGCTCCGGCGAGCTAAGAGGGGTGGGAGTAGCAACAGTTGCCAGTTGGTTTTTTAAGCTTTGGTTTTGGAGATAGAGGTAGCCGGCGGTGGCGGCGAGGGCAAGAACAACTAATAAAATCAAAACCAATTTGAGATTGACTTTTGGTATTTTGAAGGATTTAAAGAGAGATTTTTTTTCTGGACTTGTAGCAGTGGGAGCGGGCAGCACGTCTTGGGGCACTGGGGTTACTTCTTCGGTTGGTTTGGGTAATTTATCTGGCTCCATATATAATTCAAGTATATGAGATTTCTGGGCAAAAGCAAAGAAAGAGAAGAGGAACTGACACCAGTCAAAAAGAGGGGCAGGCCCGCCTTGCCGCGAGGCAGGCGCAAGAAAAAGGAGGAGAAGAAGCCCTGGGGCAAATTTGAACGCTACCTGATTCTGGTGGTTTTGGGCTCGACGGTAGCCCTCTCCGGTTTTTTGGCTCTTTCGGCCCGCGAATGGAAACTTCCCGGGCTGCCGAGACTCAATTTTGCAAATTTTTCTTTAGAGAAGACTTTTGTTTTTGGGGAGACTGCCAAGCCAGATAGTTTCAAGGAAATTGAATCGGCTTTTAAGGAGGAAACCAAAGGCCTTTCCGGCGTCTACGGACTCTACGTTTCCCGCCTGGATGGGTCTGGCAGTTACGGGGTTTATGAGGATGATGCTTTTGAAGCGGCCTCACTCATCAAACTGCCGGTTTTGGTGGCTCTCTATAAAGAAGCAGAACTTGGTAATGTTAACTTGGACGAAAAATATGTTTTGGAGGAGAGCGATAAGGTGGGCGGGGCCGGCAGTCTCCAGTATAAGTCTGCGGGAACGGCTTATTCCTACCGCCAACTAGCCCAACTAATGGGCAACCAGAGCGACAATACTGCCTTTAGAATTGTGAGGAATTTGCTGGGAGACAGAAAAATTCAAGAAACGGCTAATTATTTGGGGATGACTAAAACTTCGCTCTCCCAGAACGAAACTTCGCCGAGAGATGTTGGCATTTTATTAGAGAAGCTCTACGGTGGGCAAATTTTGTCCCAGGAGAGTGCAAGTGAAATTTTGAATTTTCTGACAAATACTCTCTATGAGGATCACTTAGCTGCGGGAATCCCGAGTGAAATTCGCGTGGCCCACAAATACGGCCGAGAGGTGCATGTGGTTAACGATGCTGGGGTTGTCTTTTCGGACAAGCCCTTTATCTTAGTTATTTTATCTAAAGGGGTAGTTGAACCGGAGGCTGACGAGGTTTTTCCCAATCTAGCCAAATTAATTTTTGAATTTGAAACTAGGGAGTAGAGGCGGCCTCGGGCAAGATTTGCGGCTTCTGACAGGCTTTTGTTGGGCGGTTTTCTTCCAGGAACCATTCCATTTTGACTGGGCAACCACTGCAGGCCAGGGTGCCGGTGTAGGGGCAGATTGGCAGTTGAATTAATCCTTGGGGAGCCTCCCAAGAGTGGTTTGAGGTGTTAGCTAAAAGTCCCCTCATGATGGAATTCCAAATTGGGGAGGCGCCGGTTAATCCCGAAGCCACTCTGGCCATGGGGGAACCATTATTGTTGCCAACCCAGACGGCGACTAAATAATTTTGATTAAACCCCACGGTCAGGTTGTCTTTTAAATTGTTGCTGGTACCGGTCTTGACCGCCACCTCGCCGTGGCCCGGAATTACGAGAGCCGATCTGGTGCCAAAGGAAGGCGCGCGGGCGGAGTTATCGCGAAGAATGTCAATTAAAAGAAAAGCCACCCGCGGATCAAGGACAGTCTCGCTTTCACAATTTGGATTGGGACAGCCGTCCTGTTCAAGAACTTTGCCTTTGTAGTTGGTAACTTTTTTAATGGCAATTAAATCG
>Ga0075884_115_pt1 | contig 9039 bp, 11 predicted proteins | sample RifGroA1_FD_68307 | JGI IMG/M metagenome (GOLD analysis project Ga0075884, IMG submission 68307) | Parcubacteria bacterium GW2011_GWA1_45_10 | reverse complement strand
AAAGGATAAATTCATCGCAAAAATAATTGTAGAGGACTAAATGCTTCCTGTGAAGGGAAGAAGTCCCAGGTGGCGGGCCCTTTTAATCTCAACGCTCAATCTTCGCTGGTGCTTGGCACAGACTCCGCTGCGGGTCTTGGGAATAATCTTTGCCCTGTCGGTTAAATATTTGGCCAACTCCTGCCAATTTTTATAATCGGGGTCTCTGTCCTCTTTACAGAAAGGGCAATTGGTGCTTACGGGCCTAAAACGGGCACTCGAGGATTTTCTTTGTTTTTTCTGTTTCATGCTTTAGCCTATTTTAGAAGGGAATCTCTTCTTCACTTTCTTTGCTTTTGGAGGATTTCTTTGCCTTTTTCTTGGACTTTTGTCCTTTTGGCTCTTCCGCCTCGACGGGGGCGGTCTGGACTTCCCCGGCCGGCCCCTCGGGCATGTCGAAGGTCTCCCCCGGAGCTACCCCGTCTCTTCGGGAATCCAGAATTATCATGTCGTTAATTACAATCTCCGTGGTTTGCCTCTGTCCCCCGTCCTGACCCGTCCAGCTTCTGGTTTGGAGCCTGCCTTCAACATATACTTTTCTGCCTTTTACCAAAAGCTGCGAGCAAATCTCCGCCAGTTTATTCCAGGCAACAATTCTATGAAATTCCGCGTCTTCTTTTTTCTCTCCCGATTCTGTGGTCCATTGCCTGTTGGTGGCCAAACCGAAAGTACAAACCGCAGTTCCTTGGGGGGTGTAGCGCATTTCCGGATCGCGGGTTAAATTGCCGATTAAAGCCGCCTTATTTAGACTTCGTGCCATTTAAATTCTTACCAATAAGTACCTGATTATAGCATCCTCGGTTTTTATTTTCTCCGTAAGGGCTTTGGCAGAATCGGGCGTCATCTCCAACGGCAAATGGACATGGTATCCCGCGCCCCTGCCTTTAATTTTACTGGCCAGCTCCTTTTCTCCCCAATCCAGAACGGTTCCGACCTTTCCCTTCAGAAGGCTAACTGTTTTTTCAATAGTTTCCTGAACCGTTTTCCTCTTGGAAGGAGTCAGTTTGGCGTCCACGACAATTGTTAGTTCGTATTTTGACACTTGGCAAGTATATCAGCTTCCTATTTTGAACTCAATTACGTCTTCGTTCTCCACAACATAGTCTCTGCCTTCGAGTTTTACCTTGCCCTCCTCTTTCGCCTGTCTCCAACCCCCCAAACCCAAGAGTTCGTCAATATTTACCACTTCTGCCTTGATAAATCCCTTGGCAAAATCCGTATGCACCGCCCCCGCCGCCTCTATCGCCGCGGCTCCCCGCTTAATACTCCAGGCATGAACCTCTTTTCCTCCCTTGATGGTATAGAAGGTAATAAGACCTAAAAGCTCATAGGCGTGAAGAATAAGCCTGTCCAGTCCCGGCCGCACCTCTCCTAAATAAGTTTCCTTTTCCTCCCTCGTCAGGTCAATAAATTCCTCCTCGAGCTGTGCCGAAATTAATAAGGCTTTCTCTTTAAATTTCTCCTCAACTTTCGAGATAACCTCCATATTGTTTAAGTCTTTTTCGTCCACATTCAGTACATAAATCACGGGTTTGCCCGTAATTCCCCCAAGTTCCAGCTCGATATTTACAATTTCAATATCCTCCAGAATTTGTTCACTGGAGCCCGGTTCGTGTGTTGCGTGCTGATGGGTTACTCCCGGATCTTCAAAGGCGCGGACTACATGAACAATCGCATCAACCTCCCTAATCTGCCCCAGAAACTCATTCCCCAACCCTTCCCCTTTATGGGCTCCCCTGACAAGTCCCGCGATGTCAATAAAGGTTACGGATGCGGAAACGGTCGACTCCGGTTTAACCAAATCGGATAGTTTTTTTAATTCCTTATCAGGAACCTCGACAACGGCCTCGTGCGGCTCAATTGTCGTAAAAGGTCTGGGGGCGGTTTCGGCCAAGCGCCTGGAGGCCAGAGCATTAAATAGCGTGGATTTCCCTGCGTTGGGAAGCCCTACGATTCCGACAGAAAGACTCATGGTGATATTTTAATTCGATTCAGCCAAAATATCTATGCCCGAGAGTGCTCCAAAATCTTGACAAGTTTTTTGTCAAAGGTGGCAAACTTAGTCATTTTCTTTGATTTTGCAAAAACTAAGTTGTAGGAATCTTCCAGGTCCAAAGTAGAATCCTGATACACCCCCAAAGCCTCCCCGATGATATCTCTCTGATCGATTTCTATAAAATTCAACGAAAGCACCCTTTTTAAAATATCGCAAACTTCGCTTTTGCTTTTTTCATAAAAAGAAGCAAACACCCAGTATATTTCAAAAATTACTACGGTCGAAGTGAAGAGCTTTTTGTGGCCTTTTGCCCCCTCTTCAAACAATCTCCTTGCAACCTTATATTGGGCCGGTACATCTTTTAAGAGAAGGTGTACAAAATAGTTGGTATCAACAAATATCATCTGGGTTTATTGCCAAAGTGTCTTCTTTTGGCAATACTTATAGCTCGGTCTACATTTGCCCCCCTAAGGCGTTTGGGTACGGAAACGAAACCCGCAAGTTCTTCCACTAAGTCAAGAGTTTTTTTTATTCTCAATTCTCCCCCATATTCTTCAATGACCACTTTGTCTCCGGTAGATAGATTCGCTTTCTTAAATAAATTTGAAGGAATTGTCAGCTGTCTTTTACTGGTAATTGTAGCTATTTGCATATCTGTAAGGAGATTTTATATATACAAGGCAACCTTGTCAATAGTAAGGAATAGAAGACTCCCTTTTAATAAGCTCTTTCCTTGAATAGGTAGCTGACGATAAATAGCAGTACCGCCACAAGGACAACGGTGGGGCCGGAAGGAAATCCCAACATTTTGGCCAAAATAATTCCCAATCCTGTAGAGGCAAAACCCGCCAGGGCGGCTAACCGCTGAAAGCCTCCTATGCTTCTAGATATGTTTTTCGCCGCGGCGGCGGGGACAATAACCAAGGCCCCCATTAAAAGCGTTCCCAAAAATTTAACTCCCAGGGCAATTACCAACCCGACCAGTAAAAGATAGGTGAGGTTTATTTTTGAGACGTTTATCCCTCCCGATTTGGCCAAATCCTCGGAGATAATTCCGACCGTAAGCTTTTGGGAAATTGCCCGGGTAACAAAAAATATCAAGGCCGATGCGGCGATAATGAGTATCCCGTCCGTCCTGGTCACCTTCTCTATTTCCCCAAAGAGTGCTTCCAAGAGTTCCGGCTCCGGCGTAATTAAAATCCCTATCGCCAGGCTGGCCGTAAAGAAAATTCCGACCAGAGCTTCGGGGTAAATCTCCGACTTCTCCTCAAGGTACCAAATGCCCAGAATGGCGATAAAAAGGGCGACCAGGGCTCCGAGGATGGGATTAACCGAAAACGTTAAGGCAATGGCCATTCCGGGTAAGGCCACGTGGGAAAGGGCATCCCCCACCAAAGACATTCTCTTTAAAACCATATACGAGCCCAGATAACCGGATGCCGCTCCGGCCAGGGCTCCTGTTAATATTAAAAAGATAAAATCAGTGTTCATGATGTTGATACAAACTAACATCCTCCCCATAGAGCTTAGTCAGGCTTTCTTTATCAACTACTTCCCGGGGAGGGCCGAAACATATTTTCTCTTTATTCAAACAAAGTACACTGTCGGCATATTTATAAACGACCTGAAGCTCGTGGGAAATAAATATAATCGTTAGGTCTTTTTCGGCTTTCAGCTTATCTATCAGAGAATAAATCGTTTCCTCCGCAGAAACATCTACCCCGCTCGTCGGCTCATCAAAAAGCAGAACATTGGGCTTGCCCAAAAGTGCGTAGGCGATAAGCACCCTTTGCAGCTCTCCTCCCGAGAGTGCCCCGAGTTTTGTTTTTAAAACCCTGACATCGTTATGAATATGGCTGGCCGCTACATCCTTAAATCCAACCGAATTAAGAATTTCGTGAATTATTTTGTGGTCTTTCTCCTTAAAATGCAAAAACTCCGATACCGTTAAGGGGAAATCTTTGGCGACAAATAGTTTCTGGGGAACATAACCTATTTTGGCATCGGGGGCCCAGGTAACTTTCCCTTTATAAGGAATAAGTCCCAAAATCGCCCTGAAAAGGACTGTTTTGCCTGCTCCATTGGGCCCAATTATCGCCAGGGTTGAATCCCTGATTACATCAAAGGAAACATTATCAACAATTTTGTGGCTGTTGAAATTTACATTGAGTCCTTGTACGGATAAAAGATTGTTATTTTTCAATGTTTAATTATAAGACTTTTCAATTTTCTTTTCCCAGCTATTGTCTTATAGATTAACCAAAATAACATATATTTAATCCTGCCATGATAAAAGATTTCACCCTTGCGCTGATACTGTTGGGCTTTTTGGAGTCCAATCGTTTTAGATGCTGCGCCGCGATGATGATTAAAGGTTGCCTGGGGACAAAAATAAACAGGAACTTCTGCCTCTTTTAGTCTTCGGCAATATTCTATATCCTCAAAATACATAAAAGAGCCCTCCGCGAGTTTTCCAACTTTGTTAATAATTTCCCAGGAGATAAGAAGGCTTGCCATGACGGCCCCCTCGACCCTCACCTCTTTATCCGCCTTGGGCAGATACATTGCATAAGCCCCTTTTACTCCGAAGAAATATTCCTTAATGGCACCGATTATGGTGGGAAGTTTAAAGCAGGATTTCTGAATAGTACCGTCTGGTAAAAACAGTTTTCCTGCCAAGACGGCATCTCCTCCCATTTTTTCTTCGGTTCTCAACATCTTCTCCAAAGATCCGGGCAGCACCTCGATGTCCGAATTAAGCATCAGATAGTTCTCTCCCCTTGAATAATCTATTGTCTGGTTATATCCCGCCGCGAATCCGTTATTTTCCTCATTCTGGATAAACTTAACCCGCGGAAAATCTTTTTCTACCATGTCTTTACATCCGTCATCAGAAGCGTTATCCAAAAGAATCACTTCCAGGTTCTCAACAACCTCCCTCGGTTGGGAATAAATACTTTTGAGAAGTTTACGGGTTAGCTCAAGTGTTTTGTAGTTTACAATCCCGATTGATAATTTAACCGGAAAATACGACTTTTCCGGTGCCTCTGTGGGGTATCCCCATTTTCCCGAAAGCCAATCAATAACTCCTTTCCTTTGGGTTTTTCTGCCGAAGGCAAGAAAGCCCAAAGCTTGTCTTAATATGGCAATTTTGGTTCTTGACGGGGCATACTTCATTGCAAAGGCAATGCGGTTCCGGGTAATAAGGTAGTCTGTCATTGGGGAGCCGGCCCCCGCCGTTTGGGAAACCTTGTGGTAAATTTCGGCTTTCCCGCAATAATAAAGTTTATAGCCCGCCAGACCTAGGCGGCGCATCCAGTCCCCGTCCTCGAAGTAGGCAAACGTCCTCTCGTCGAAATATCCGACCTTGGCAAAGACTTCTCTTTTTGCCATCAGGCAACAACCGCTGATAAAATCAACCCTTTCGGTCTCGTCGTATTGACCGCTGTCGACCTCGTCTATTCCCCTATGCACCCCCATGACGTTCTTCCAGTCAAAAGACCCGCCCGCGTACCAAATCACCTTCCCCAAATTTTTTTGGGAATATCTTTCTTTGAAAAATTCATAGCCCGGGGCAAAAAGTATCTTCGGGGAAACCGCGCCGGCCGAACCCTTACCAAGAACTTTGAAAAGGGTTGCGGCAAAGTTCTTATCTTCAACCAGAGTGTCGTTGTTGACTATCAGGAAATAATCGGCTCCCCACTCGTAGGCATACCTTAAGCCCCGGTTATAGCCCCCGGCAAATCCCAAATTCCTACCGGTCTGAATAAGCTCTGCGCTCTCGGGAAGATTCTTGAGGGGTTCCTTGGACCCATTGTCTACAATTATTATCTTGACCTCCCCTTCCCAGGTCAAACCCCTTAAAGATTCCAGAAGCTCCAGGGTATCTTTATGGCCGTTAAAATCCACGGTAACGATCGCCAATTTATTCATGTCGGGTGATTATTTTCCAATATGCCAAAGCTTTATCCTTCTTCCCCAAGAGTCCAAATGCCAAAAGTCTCAAAAGGCTTGAGACCCATATCAACAAACTCAAACAACCCAAGTAGTCGGGATGGTGTTTTTTGAAAAATAGTTTCATTCCGGTCATTTCCCTTACCAGAGGAGTCGTTTCCGCAAATTTACTGCTGGCCTTTCCAATGTGGGTAACGGAAAAGCTGGGAGTATAGAAAATCTTGAAACCGGCCGTTTTAATTCTCTTGCTCCACTCGACCTCCTCGGTATACATAAAAAAATTTTCGTCGAACCCTCGAGTTTTTTCGTAAACTTCGCGCCTCAACATCATAAAAGCCCCCGTCACCCAGCCGACCTCCCTGTCTTTGGCAAAATATCTTATATTTTTGGGGTGGATCGGAGAGACTAGATTGTAAGTAATGGGAATAAGCTCAACACCCATTAGCCAGGTGGCAACGTTGCCGGGGCCGGGAAGCTCTCCTCCGCTGGGCTGAAAAGACCCGTCGGGGTAGGTTAGGCGGCACCCCAGGACATCGCAGTCGGGGTGCTTTTCAAAATAATTTACGGCCTTAACCAAGGTGTCCTTCCTGACAAGCGCATCGGAATTAAGAAGCAGAAAATAATCCCCTGCGGCTTTCTCCATGGCCATGTTGTTTCCTTTGGCAAAGCCTGTATTTTCTTTGGAAATAATGAGTTTCACCCAGGGGTATTTGTCCCGTATCATCTCCGCCGAACCGTCTGCTGAAGCGTTCTCGATAACTATGACCTCCGATTCTATCTTTTCTTTTTCCGCCTCCTTTTTTGCAAGAGAAAGTTCGGACAGACATTTGTCCGTAATGTCTTTGGTATTGAAACTTAAAACAATGACTGAAACGCTTGGTTTATTCATCGAAATGTCCCAACCGCATTCTCAGGGATCTAAAAAGGGATAAAACTTTAATTCCGGTAAGAACAACAGGGGTGTAAAGTTTTCCTCGATAGTGCTTTCCGTAGAATTTGAGCATGGCCTGGGTAGTCTCCGCTATCATTCTCTTTTTTGTTTCAAGGCTTGCTTTAGTAATGTCTTGTGTTTCCCTTCTAATTCCCACCGAGACACCCTTGTAGTGCAGAACCTTCACTTCTGGAATATAGACTATCCTCCAGCGGGCTTTTTTAACCCTCCAGCAAAGATCCACATCTTCTCCGTAAACAAAAAAGTCCTCATCCCAGGGCCCCACCTCGTCAAATATCTTCTTTCGGGTAAACATAAAGTGGGAAGTGCAAAGATCAATATCCTGAACTTTTTTGAGATCTTTGTATCCCAGGAAATAGCCGCCGAAGAGTCTGGATTTGGGGAACAAATTCTCCAGTCCCGAAAAATGGGTCAGGGAAACCCAGGGAGAAGGAAAGCCCCGGTGGGCGTCCTTGTCAATCCTTCCGTCCCTCAATCTTCATTTCCCCGACACTGACCCCCACATCCGGATTTCTCTCCATATAGGAGGTAAGTTTCCCGATTGCTCCGGCTTCCGGAAAAGCATCGGGTCCCAAGAAAAGAACATAATCCCCCTTGGCCGCCTTGAGTCCCGTGTTGTTTCCTCCCGCAAGTCCGATATTTTTCTTTAAAGCAAAAAGGGTAACCCCCGGAAATTCGCGCTTAACCATTTCTTTGGAGCCGTCGGGAGAAGCATTGTCTACAACAATGATTTCCACATTGGGATCGTTCTTCTTGAGGTTGTCCAAACACTCCTTTAATACTTCCCTGCTGTTGTAGTTGACGATTACCGCGGAGACTTTGGTATCCACAATTAATTCTACCTCTCCACAGGTACTTCGACTACCTCTTCTCTCCTTTCCTTCACAAAGCTGGTCCATTCATCGGCAACTCCGATGACGTTTTTGAGGGGCGCCTCGATGAGAATGTCCAGGAAAACAATCAGGAAATTAAACTTCGAAAACTTATCGGCCAGCCAGACCCCCAGGTCCAGAAGGGGCAGTGAAATGTTGGACATTATGTGTCCGAAAAGATTTTGTTTCTCTCCGGTCACATTTAGCTCCGATGCCGTAAATTTAACTCTGTAGGCGAAAAGGAGAACCAGGGATAAAAATATAAAGAAGATCGCCCCGCCGACCATATTAAATCCGATTTGCTTGAGAAGGTAGGAAATAAGGCCGAATGTCAGAAAGAACAATATTCCATAGGCCACCGCAAAGGCTTTATACATAATTCCTCCCCTGTTGGCCGAGGTCAAAGAAAAAGAAGTTTTTTCTTTGCGTGAGGACACGTAAACAAAGTCGAATATCCTCTCCAGAACCCGCTCGGTATTGGCTTCATCGGGCCTTTTTATAGTGAAGGCCACCAGAAAGACAAACAATATCGGGATAAGGATTGTCGTCAGAAGCGGGAGAATGCTAATTCCCCCCAAAAAGTAATACTCGTAAGGAACCTCAATGACGATTGCGAAGAAGATCTTGGTGATAAAAATATAGATGATGGAGCGGACTATTCCCCTTGTCACCCTGTCGCTTATCTCGCCGTACTTCTCTTCGCAAACGTCATAAACGGCCTCTTCCATGGCTTCGGGGTTGGAAAAGACCTTGGGCGCCCCCTTTATGTCCTGCTCGACGACCTCCTTCAGAATCTGGAAAGCGGCAATCTGTCTTTGGACAAATCTGTAGAGACGCGTTTGAATGGGAGAGTTTAAATCCGCAAGTATTACCTGAAACAGCTCAAATATCTTCTCGGTCAACCCGTTGAGATTTTCACTCCTTATATCCTGCCACTGGGGATAGAGGTACTTTAAAAGATGGTAGGAGGTTCTCGCATCGTCGGTTCTGAAAAGCCCCCGGTAGACGGCAATCGTCAGCTGGATATCCTTTTGGGCATCATCGAGTCCGTCGCCCTTCCATTCAAACCTCTTTTTAAACCAGGAAAGGGTTGCTTGGCTTAAAGCATCTATCGAGCTTAAGGTAGCGTCCAGGCTCTCTTCGATCTCGCAGGACAGGACGCCGATAAACCAGTCTCTCAAGCTTGCCCCTTCCCCCCGGGTCGAATAGCGGGTCAAAATAAAATC
>Ga0075884_119_pt1 | contig 9740 bp, 11 predicted proteins | sample RifGroA1_FD_68307 | JGI IMG/M metagenome (GOLD analysis project Ga0075884, IMG submission 68307) | Parcubacteria bacterium GW2011_GWA1_45_10 | reverse complement strand
ACTCTCTTTTCATCCGGTCAACCAAAACATACAGGTGAAGCTCGCCCATGCCGGCAATAATCGTTTCCAAAGTCTCTTCGTCAGTCTTGACTCTGAAGGTCGGGTCTTCTTCCTGGAGCTTTTTCAAAACAAAGCCCATTTTTTCCTGGTCAACTTTTGTTTTCGGCTCAATCTTCATGGAAATAACCGGTTCCGGAACAATGATTTTTTCAAGCAAAATCTCCGACCCGGGCGCGCACAAAGTGTCGCCGGTGGTGGTGTTTTTCATGCCGACAAAAGCGGCAATGTCGCCGGTGTAAACCTCTTCCACTTCTTCGCGCTGGTTGGCGTGCATTCTCAAGATTCTGCCGACGCGCTCCTGGCTGTCTTTGGTGACGTTGTAAACATAACTGCCGCGCTTCAATGTGCCGGCGTAAACCCGAAAATAAACCAGGCTGCCGACAAACGGGTCAGCGGCGACCTTGAAAGCCAACGCCGTGAACGATTCTGAATCTTTGGGCTGACGGATAATTTCTTCGCCGGTCCGCGGATGAATGCCTTTGATTGATTTTGCTTCAGAAACATCTTCGGGCGACGGCAAAAAATCAACCACGGCGTCAAGTAAAAGCTGAACGCCTTTATTATGGAGCGCTGAACCGCACAAAACCGGCACCAGCTTGTAAGCCAAAGTGCCTTTGCGAAGGCCTAAACGAATCTGTTCTTCGCTCAGTTCATGACCGGCAAGATATTTTTCCATCAAGCTATCATCCTGCTCGGCGGCTTTTTCAACCATGGCCGCCCTCATTTCTTTGGCCCGGGCTTGAAGGTTTGAAGGAATCTCTTCTTCTTTGGTGATTTCACCGTGTTCGCCTTCAAAACGGACGGCTTTCATTCTGATTAAATCAATCACGCCGGAAAACTCTGATTCCAGCCCGATGTTCAGCTGGATCGGCAAAGCATTCGGGGTCAAGCGTTCGTGAATTGATGCCAGAGAGCTGTCAAAGCTCGCACCCAACCGGTCAAGTTTATTGATAAAACAGAGCCGCGGCACTTTGTATTCATCGGCATAACGCCAGTTGGTTTCTGACTGCGGCTCAACTCCGGAAACGCCGTCAAAAACAACCACGGCGCCGTCAAGCACGCGAAGCGAACGCTTCACCTCAATCGTAAAATCAATATGCCCGGGAGTGTCAATCAGATTAAAACGGAACTCGCCTTTGGCTTTCCCATGGTCTGGTTTGTAAGATTGAGTCCAAAAACATGTCGTCGCCGCCGCGGTAATCGTGATGCCGCGCTCTTGTTCCTGAATCATCCAATCCATGACTGCGGCGCCTTCGTGAACTTCGCCGATTTTATGAGTAATGCCGGTGTAAAAAAGAACTCTTTCCGAAACCGTGGTTTTACCGGCGTCAATGTGAGCAATGATGCCAAAATCCCTTGTTTTTTCAAGCGGGTAGTCCCTGGGCATATGATTTTAGCGCGCGAAATGAGCAAAAGCCCGATTGGCTTCAGCCATTCTTTGAACGTCAGTCCTTTTCTTAATCGCGCCGCCCTCGTTCTGAGATGCCAAAATTAATTCCTCTGCCAGCTTTTCATGCATTGGCTTGCCTTTTTTGCCCCGGGACGCGGACAAAATCCAGCGCATTGCCAGAGTGATTTTCCGTTCACCCCTGACTTCAACCGGCACTTGATAGTTGGCGCCGCCGACTCTTTTTGAACGGACTTCAAGCAACGGCGAAGCGTTTTTAATCGCCTGCTCAAAAACCGTCACCGGATTTTCTTTCTTCTTTTTTTCAATCACCTGAAAGGCTTTGAAAACGACTTTCTGGGCAACGCTTTTTTTGCCGTCGCGCATCACTTGATTGATAAACCTGCCGACCAAAACATTGTCATAAACCGGATCTGGCTGGCGTTCTCTTTTATAATTTACTTTTCGTCTCATAATTACTGATTATTCAGTTTTAGCTTTTTCTTTTTTGGCGCCGTATTTTGACCGCTGCTGCTTTCTTTTGCTGACTCCCTGGGTATCAAGAATACCCCGAACAATGTGATAGCGGACACCCGGCAGGTCTTTGACCCGGCCGCCGCGAAGCAAAACCGCTGAATGCTCCTGAAGGTTATGCCCTTCTCCGGGAATATAAGCTGTCACTTCCATGCCGTTAGTCAACCTGACGCGCGCGACTTTTCGCAAAGCCGAGTTCGGTTTTTTCGGCGTCGTGGTGAAAACTTTGATGCAAACGCCCCTCTTGAACGGCGACGGCGAAATTTTGTTCCGGTTTTTCAATGGATTAAAATAACGCCGCAAAGCCACGCTTCTCGTTTTTTTGGACAGACTCTTTCTGCCTTTTTTGACTAATTGATTGATGGTCGGCATCCCGTTACTAAAATTTCGGCAATCGCGAAACTAAAATTAAGCGAAGCTCAAAAAAATAATTAATTGCCCCTCAAATCGTTATCCCGAGTCTTTACCGCGGCGATTCTAAAAAGAAAAGCCGAAATTCAGTACGGGACAAGTCATTTTCAACTGACAATAAAAAAGCCTATCGGCTTTGTCTTGTACAAAATACCAAGAATACGAACAAAAGTCAATCCGACAGCGAGTTTTTTCCTCTGATAATGACGGCGGCTGCCAGGCTGGCACAAATTATGTCTTATCTAACGATCGTTAAATAAGACATATTTAAAAATCACAGGCCGCCGGTGAAAACACTAAAAAGCCCAAAAACGACAAAAGAAACCAAAGGAAGGCCCCAGAGAAAAAACAGCAGAAAAATAATCATGCTGTTCCGCTCCAAAAACTCTTCAATGTAAAAAAATCTCTGCGGCAAAAGTCCGAAAAGAATTTTTGAGCCGTCCAAAGGCGGAATCGGCATCAGATTAAAAACCGCCAGCATCAGATTTATCAAAATAATCACCGCAAAAAAATTCGCCAGAATACTGCCTGGTCCAAAAACACCCAGCCGCAAAAACACGCTTAACGAAAACGCGACAAAAATGTTTGACAACGGCCCGGCCAAAGCAATCAAAAGACCGCCTTTTTTCGGGTCTTTCAAATTATAAGGGTTGTAAGGCACTGGCTTGGCCCAGCCGAAGATCAGCCCGGCGCCGCCGGAAAGCTTTGAGATTAAGTAAAAAACAAACGGCAAAACCACTGAACCGAACGGGTCAAGATGAACCAAGGGATTTAAAGTCAAACGGCCTGCTTTTTCCGCCGTGTCGTCGCCCAAAGCCTTGGCGGCGTAGCCATGCGAAACTTCGTGAATGACCGCGGAAAAAATAAAAACAATGAAGAAAAAAAGAGTTTCCATCCCGTTAGAAATTCCGGTATAAAATCTTAATTAATTGACAGGATAAGGTGAAGGCGTAATTTGTTAATGGCATAAGTTCAAATAAAGGCTATTTCTAACGGGACCGTCCCGTTTAATATAAAACAAATATTCTCTATATCATAACAAACAAAAGTCTATTGCCAAAATCCGACAAAGCGTTATAATCCAGCAGCAATAAAGAAAGGAGGAGGTCATGTTTCAGATAAACCCCTGGGTCATTGTTCTGACCCTGGCCATGGCGTTCTGCCTGGTTGTCTGGCTTTGGATCAGGATTTCAAAGCCGAAACCAAAAACAAAATCACTGGCAAAACTGCACAGTGGCTACCATGGGTAATTTTTTACGAAAACCGTCTCGCAAAGCGAGACGGTTTTTCTGCGCCCTTGTCCCTTACATAACTTTTATGTGCGGAGTTGATTATCCGCTTATTTTGAAGTATAATCCAGTTGTTCCATACTCTATACAAAATACTTAATACCATATACTAATCTCATGGCACGCGTCTGTTCAATCTGCGGCAAAGGCTCAATCATGGTCGGCAAAAGAAATCTTTTGCGCGGCCAGTACAACCCGACCAAAAGCACGAAAAAATACCCCAATCTCCAGTGGTTAAGGTTGCCGACCGGCAAAAGAGTCAGGGCTTGCGTCAAATGCATAAAAAACCGGGCGAAAACAAAGTAGCCCCGCGGTTTTTATTTGGTTATTAACTTCCAGTTAAAAAAATATGTTTCTTACGCCGTTGGATAAAGTTATTTTGTTCAAGCTGATTCTGGCCGCTTTTCTTGGGCTGTTAATCGGCCTGGAAAGAAAGCTCTCCCACAAAACCGCGGGCATGAGGACTTTTTCTTTGATTTCTCTGGGCAGCGCGCTCTTCGTGATTCTCTCCAACGACTTTTTGTCAAAATCAGCCGGCTCTTTCGGTTTTGACCCGTCGCGGGTTTTGAGCCAGATTGTCGTCGGGCTGGGATTTTTAGGCGCCGGGTTGATTATTTTCCAGGAAAAAGAAAAAAAGGTGCACGGCTTGACCACCGCTGCTTCCATCTGGGTGGCCGCGGGCATTGGTTCAGCTGTCGGGCTGGGCGCTTACAGTATTGCCGTGATGACGACTTTTTTCACGCTTTTCATCCTTTTCATTCTCTGGCAGATTGAAAAAATCTTCGGCCTAACCGAAGACGACAAGTGACTTAACTTAACAACCAACAACTTCACAACTGACAACGGAAAACAAAAAGTGAGTGGCCAACGGCAGCAGCGATTTACTCGCTGTTGTTTTTGTTGTAAGTTGTATGTAGTAAAGTTATTGGCTAATCCGGGCCGTGGTTCAGTGGTAGAATGCGAGTATGGGGTACTCGTGACGGCAGTTCGATTCTGCCCGGTCCGACTGAATAAAACTGTGCTACAATTAAAATAATTAAAACCAATATTTTTTCATGAACAGCTTTTCCATCTCAAAATCCCTAAGCCTTGGCTGGCAAAAAGCGATTGAGCACTTCTGGACTTTGCTCGGGTTTTTCCTGGCGCTGGTGGTGGCGGCGATTATTATTTCTATTCTTTCGGCAATTTTTTTCTGGGCGCCGGCGATTTCCAGCCTGATTGTTTTCGTTATGCAGATTCTTTCCGCGTTTATCAGCCTGCTTTTGCTTTTGACTTTTTTGAAGATTGCCAAAGGCGGCAAACCGACGTTTGATTCGCTGGTTGATGAACTCGGCGAGCTTTTTTCAACCAAATCGTCTGCCACCGGAAAAAACATATTTTTCGTGGCCAACTTTGCCATTGTCAGCGTCATTTACAGCCTTATGGTGATGCTTGGTTTTGTCGCGCTGGTCATCCCCGGCATTTACCTGGCAATAAAATACTCACAAGTCATGTATCTGGTCGCCGACAAGAAAAAACAGCTCCCCAACTGTAAAAACATGAAACTCTCAAAAGCTCTGCGAAAGATTTTCCAGGAATACAAACAGCTGTTTATTGAAGCCGGCAAGCTGACAGACGGCGTCAAGTGGCGCTATTTCGTATTTTTGCTCGCGGGTTTCGGCCTGACGCTTCTTTCGATTATTCCCGGCGTCCTGACGCTCGGGCTCGGGTTTATTTTCTTCAGCATCATGCTCCAAACTGCTTTTGCCGGCATCTATCTCCAGCTTTCTGAAAAATAAAGCTTTAAAACAAAACCCCGCCCTATCGGCGGGGTTTTGTTTGTTAAACCTGTCGGTTTCTCTTGAAAAGCTCTTTGAGCCTGTCCCAAAAATAAAGGTAAAAAATCTCCAAAACGCCCAGGGTATTAATCACCAAAAGCGCGACAAACCAGTTTTTCTGACTTGACCTGGCGGCTTTCCACAAAGCCATGCCCTTCCAGGTCAAGGTCCAGGCCAAAACCAGCAAAGCGACCCAGGGATTTCCCAAAAGAAACTCCATCTGGCTTAAATATTTATCCATATATTTATGGTTTTATTTTAACAGAAACAGCCGGCGATTTAAATGTAAAGCAGAAAAACCAGAAGGCTGCCCAGGGCCGGCAGGACAAAAACCAGCTTCCAGTTTTCAAAACTCAAAATCACGGCAAACGCCAGAATCATTGCGAGAATATTGGCCAGATGAGTCATGGTTTCGCGGTAAATAATAAAGTCAGATTCGTGCATCAGCTTGGCTTTGTCATAGCTTTCCGCCAGAAACGCCGTGCCGTAAACTTTGCCGTTCAAGCGGTCAAAAACGTCAATCGCAAAAAGCGAGCCTGGCGAAACGGCGACAATCCTAAAAAAATAAAGCGCGGAGTTTAAAAACACGCTCGCTTTACGCAAAAACATCGCTTTTCTGCTTTCAAGAATCCGGCCAACCCAAACCATAATCAAAGCCGACAGAACCATGGAAAAACTGACCAGCCCGCCGAGCTGGACAAAATTTTTCAGAACCAGAAACAAAAGAATCGGCCAGAAAATGTCGAAAATAATGCCGTCAATGCCGGCGCCGATGAACGCCAGGTTCAACTTCCAGAGCTTGGGATTGAAGATGTATTCAGTGTAGATTTTTTTGAAACGGTGTTCGCTGTGACCGGCTTCGGTCACCAAAAAGAGCGTCGGCACTGCCGACAAAAACAGCAAAAACCCGGTCACCAAAAAAAGGATTTTAAAATCAAAAAAACTCAAGATCAGCCCGGCCGCCAAAGGCCCAAACGCGCCGGCCAGGGTCACGGTCAGAACCTGGGACGCCGACTCGTTGCCGAAATTGCCGCCAAAATTGGCTCTTTGGCGACATAAGCAACGGAATCCAGTAAAAATGAACTGCCAAAGCCGTCAAAACCGGCGCCAGATAAATCAAAGAAAAGTTTTCCTCCAGCTCAAAAAGGCAGGCGACCACCAGAACCAGAAAAAGCATGCTCAAAAGAATGGAAACGCGGAACCCTAGTTTCTGGAACAAAAGGTTTGAAAGAAAAATATTCGCCAGAGTGACGAAAATGCTGTAAATGAAGTAATAAACCAGAACCCAGAAAATATTGTTCAAAAAATCGCCGGCCAAAACCGCTGGTTTTTGCGCCAGTCCAAAAATAAAGATTGGCACGTAAATCCCCGGCAAAGACAAGGAGAACGTGCGCAAAAAATGAGTCAGGTAAAGCGCTGACGCTTCCCTGAACTTCGGCAAAAAGCCGGGGATTTTTGAACCCGGCGTTTCTTGAGTCTGGGGATAAACGGCATTGAACTTGGAAAACATCTCTGATGACTGATTAAAGCGGCTTTTCTTTCAGATTATCTTCGCCAAAACGCTTGATAACCTTAATCACGGAATGCCAGTAATTAAGCAGCGTCTTTTTCAAAGACCGGCTGTGTCTGGCTCCGGAAACTTCTTTTTTTATCTGACGGACGCCATAGTGCAGATCGCCGGCCAATTCTTGTTCAACGGACACTGCCGCACGCTCGGCTTTTCTGAAAAATCGCTTTATCTTGCCCGGTAAAACCTCGATTTTTTGTTCAACTTGGCGCCGGTGCTGCCGCGCGTAATTCCACAGCCACACGGCTGTAACAATGATAAAACCAAGCAAAATCAGCGAAAGCAAGATTGCCGCCAGACCAACAAGAACCAGGATAATGATTCTGATGAACTCCGGCAGAATATACCAAAAACGCAGGATGCCGGTTTCTCTTTCTTCTGCGGCAAGCGAAACTTTCTGCTCAACTTCTTTGATTCGTTCCTCAACCGCTTTGAGATTTTCCGAGGCCGGAGTTTCCGGAGCAAACCGCGGCGGCAAAAGCGAAAAGTTCGCGCTCGCATTAGAGGTCAAAACATTGGTTCCCAAACCGTCGTTCGCCAGAATCGCGGAATCGGAAAAATCCAATCCGGCCAGACCTTCGTTTTTGACGCGGAAAACAATCTCCATCACTTTGCCGCTTGAACCGACAAATCCCGGGTTCAAGACCACGCCTTCAAACTGAACATTGCCGTGCGGGCTGGCGTTGGAAAACGAAGGTTTGCGAACCCATAAATCAACAATGGAGTTGGTGTTGCTTTTTACGGAAATCGCTTCAAAGTATTCAGTCGGAAAAGAGATGACTCCTTGAACCGCGTTGATTGCCTGTTCCGAACTCACGAAAACACTGACGCTGAAGTTTTCGTTTTTGTAAAAAGTCCCTTTGGAAGGAGAGAAATAAAGACCGGCGGCTGACGCCGTGTTCACCCCGCCGGTGAAAACCAGGATAAAACCAATTGACACCAATAAAATTCTAAGCGGATTTTTGATCATTTTTGCGAATGTTTTTTGCGTTTATTTTTTTCCGGCGCGCATAAAAGAACATTGTGATTACTATAATAATTATAATCCAGATGAGCCAATTTTCATACCAGTTTAACGGGTTCACCGGCGCCAGATGTTCGGTTCTGTAATTTCCCGCGCGGTCAAACGCCCTGACATAGACATCGCCTGAAAGGCTTTGATCCTCCAAAAGATACGGGCTTTCCGCGGTTTCCCAACTTCTACTTTCTATTTTCCACTTTCTATTTTCTAATATCTCGTAACGCTCAATGCCTGAATTCTTGTCCTGGGTGGCGAAAACAATAAACCATTTGCCGCCAAAAACGCTTTCATCGTTTGAAAGATAGATCTGAAACGACTCCGGCGGCTCGCTGTCCGCGAGCTTGGCTCCTAAAATTTCTTCACTCGCTTTTATATTGCTGATTTTGATGCTGGCGCTCAAAACGCTTGCCTGCACAGGCGTGCCGCTGCCGTCGTTAAGCAAAATTTTCAGGTTACTAAACTTCACCGGCGCCTCGCCCAGCGCCAACGCCTGAAAAACAACGGAAAAAACCTTGCCCTTGCCTGAATAACCGGCCGGAATAATGCCGGAAAAGATTATTTTATTGTCCAAATTCAGTTTGGGCCGCTGAATCCAGAAATTAATTATGGAGTCGCCGTCCGATATTTCTTTGAGACCCAAAAAGCCGCGCGGAAACTCAAACTCGCCTTCAACGGCGTTGATGTTCTCGCCTTGCGTGTCAAGAAAAACATCTGCCTGAAACCGCTGGTTAACGCCGACCTCGCCGGGCGCTTCCCAGCCAACCGAAGCAGCCAGAACAGAATTGGAGTCTAGAAAATAGAAAGTAGAAAATAGAATAACAAGACAAAACCTAGGAAATAGAAGATGGAGAATAAAAAATCTTGACATAAAAAATTATTTGCTAAGAAAATTGTTCAAAATTCGCATGATTTCAGATAATAAATCTTCTGCCGGTTGATAATTAAAATTAGAAAATAAAACTTTTGCAATTTCTATTTGGCTCTCTATCTCTGAACCCGAACCAAAAGATATCGCTAAGAATTGCTGTTTTTCTTTTTTATGAAAACGGTGATAACTTTCGGCGATATTAGATGAGATCGAAATAACGGCGCGTCGCATTTGACTTGTTAATCCATAACGTTCCGATTCGGGAAATTGTTCTGTTAATTTATAAATAATCACCGCTAAGTCTCGAGACTATTACTCATAGCTTCTACTTTCTACTTCCTATTTTCTAACTTCTGCTTTCTAACCTACCCCGTCCAGTAATACGCCATGATGCTGAAATCCGTTAAATCGACTTTGCCGTCGCCGTTTAATCTTTCGCTTTCCTTCACTTTAAACTCCGCGCTGATTGTCCGCTTATACCAAAAAGCGGCAATGGAAAAATCAACCAGGTTGACGCGGCAGTCATTGTTCAAATCCGCTTTCACGGCGCAGGCCGCCGGCGCAGACGCGGAAACATTTTTTGTCCCCACTTTAAAGCCGGCCGCGGAACCATACGGGCTTGTCGCTTCTTCAAAAGCGGATTTTGCTTTGGCCAAATGCTGGCCGAGCACCAGAACTGAAGTATCAAAATTATAAAGATAAATGCCGTTTTTGTCGGATTTTGCTTTGGCAAAAAACGGCTCTTCGGAATTGACCTGTAGGGTGATGTTCGCGTCTGCCGCGGTC
>Ga0075884_111_pt1 | contig 10277 bp, 8 predicted proteins | sample RifGroA1_FD_68307 | JGI IMG/M metagenome (GOLD analysis project Ga0075884, IMG submission 68307) | Parcubacteria bacterium GW2011_GWA1_45_10 | reverse complement strand
GGAACACATTTTTCTGGCGTTGTTCGCCATGAAAACCAAAGCCCGGGAGTTTTTTGAAGAAGAAGGGGTTAATCTTGGAGAGCTTGTGAAAACAGTTGAGAGTTTGAAAGGAGTTGAAGCTGCGACTGATCCGGCGTCGCCGTCGCAGTTCAAAGTTTTGGAAAAATACACTCTTAATTTGACCGAACAAGCCAGAAACAAAAAACTTGACCCGGTCATCGGCCGGGAAAGGGAACTGCGGCGACTGATGGAGGTTTTGTCCAGAAGGACGAAAAACAATCCAGTTTTAATCGGCGAACCGGGCACGGGCAAGACGGCGATTGTCGAAGGCTTGGCGCAGATGATTGTTTCCCGCGAAGTGCCAGAGCCCTTGAGGAATAAAGAAGTTTTGTCTTTGGATATCGGCTCTTTGATTGCCGGGACAAAGTTCAGGGGCGAGTTTGAAGAAAGGCTGAAAGCGGTTTTGAAAGAAATAAAAGCCAACGAAGGCAAATTCATTATTTTCATTGACGAAGTCCATATTCTCGTCGGCGCCGGCGCGGCCGAAGGCTCGATTGACGCTTCAAACATGCTGAAGCCGGTTTTGGCAAGAGGCGAACTGCACGCCATCGGCGCCACGACTTTGAAAGAGTTTAAGCGCTACATTGAGCGCGATCCGGCTTTTGAACGTCGGTTCCAGCCGATTTTTGTTGAAGAGCCGAGCCGCGAAGACGCGGTTTCGATTCTGCGCGGTCTGAAAGAAAAATACGAAGTCCATCACGGCGTCAGAATCACGGACGCGGCGATTGTCGCGGCCGTCGACCTTTCTGTCCGCTATATCACGGAAAGATTTCTGCCGGATAAAGCGATTGATTTGATGGACGAAGCGGCAGCGTCTTTGCGTTTGGAAATGGAAAGCGTGCCCGAAGAGATTGATAAAATGAGGCGTGAAATCAGGAAACTGGAAATCGAAAAAGAAGCTTTGAAAAAAGAAACCGATTCCCAGCCCAAGCGGCGGTTCAAAAAAATCGAAAGAGAACTCGCGGCTTTGCTGGAAAAAAACGAAGCTTTGACCAAACAGTGGGAAAAAGAAAAAAAAGAAATCAATAAAGTTCATGATTTCAGGTCAAAAATTGAAACCCTCCGTTTCCAGGCGGAAAAAGCCGAGTCAGAAGGTGATCTTTCCAAGGTTGCCGAGATAATTTACGGCAAGATTCCGGATCTGCAAACCGAGATGGAACAGGCGCAAAAGCACGTTCAAGCGGCGAAAAAAAAGGCCAAGTTCATCAAAGAAGCGGTTTCCGAAGAAGAGATCGGCAGAGTGGTTGCCCGCTGGACCGGGGTTCCGGTTTCAAAAGTGCTTGAGTCCGAAGCGGAAAAATTGCGCAGCCTTGAATCAATTCTTTCCCAGAGAATCGTTAATCAGGACGAAGCGATTTCCGCGGTTTCGCGGGCGTTGCGGCGTTCCCGCGCCGGGCTGGGAGACGAAAACCAGCCGATCGGTTCTTTCATGTTTCTTGGCCCGACCGGCGTCGGCAAAACCGAGCTGGCCCGGACTTTGGCGGACGTTGTTTTTGGCGATTCAAAAAGCCTGATTCGGTTGGATATGTCTGAGTACATGGAACGGCACGCGGTTGCCCGTTTGATTGGTTCGCCGCCAGGCTATGTCGGTTATGAAGAAGGCGGCCAGCTGACCGAGATTATCAAGCACCGGCCATACAGCCTGATTTTGTTTGACGAGATTGAAAAAGCCCACCCCGAAGTTTTCAACATTTTGCTCCAGATTCTGGATAATGGCCGCTTGACCGACAGCAAAGGCCGGACCGTCAACTTCAAAAACACCATTGTGATTATGACTTCAAACGTCGGCAGTGAGTTCATCAGAAAAATGTCGCGGCTCGGATTTTCCACTTCTGAAAAAGCCGAAACCAAAGACTTGAAATCAAAGATTATGGACAGTCTGAGGGCAAGTTTCCGGCCGGAGTTTTTGAACCGCATTGACGAGATTGTTGTTTTCAACCCTTTGTCAAAACAGGACATTCAAAAAATTGTCGAGCTTCAGTTGAAAAATATCGCCTTGAGGCTTCAGCCCAGGGGTATCAAGCTTGAAGTTTCAGCGTCGGCGAAAAAGATACTTGGCGAAGAGGGCTTTGACCCGAACTTTGGCGCCCGGCCTTTGAAGCGTTTGATCCAGCGTTTGATTATTGACCCGCTTTCGGAAAAAGCTCTGGAAGGCAAGTTCAAAGACGGCGGCCGGGCAGTCGTTTCCGGCAACCGAGGAAAAATTGAGGTTAAGGCATGACCCCGCACTGATGACTCCGGAATTGAAAAAAAATCTTGAACCGTGGCTGTTTCTTGGCCTGTCTTTGATTTTTTATTTTTTCGGCTTTGGTTTTATTTCGCTTTTTGCTTTGGCAGGGTTCGTTTTTTGGTTTTTCAAAAAGAGGAACGTTTTTTGGTGGCTGTTGGTGATTCTGGCCCTAGCAAACTTGACGCTTTTTAAAAGCCTGTTTTTTGTCGGGATTTTTTTCGCGGCGTTTTATTTTTTTTGGTTTGGCCGCGAAAAAGTTTTTGATTGGTTTTTAATTTTCTTGTTTTTTGTTTCAAGTTTTGATTTGTTTTTCCTGTCTTCAAACTTCAGGTTTATCCTTGGTTTTTGCTGGCTTTTGTTCCTGGGTCTGGTTTATTTGTTCGCCAACCATTATTTTAAAGACCTTTCAAAGATTTTCCGCTTGATACTGGCGTTTGTTTTTTCCGAGATTTTTTTCATCCTTTATTTTTTGCCGTTCGGCAACTTCACCAATGCCGGCATGACAACCGTCTTTTTTCTGGCGTTGGCCAATTACCAAAAAAACCGCTCCAAGAAAGAGTTTTTGATTTTAATGGCGCTTTGCTTGCTGCTTTTGATTGTTTTTGGCGTCAAGCCAAGATAAATTATGCTGGTTGAAAAAGATCTTTTAATTGTTGCGTTTGAGCCGTTTTTTCTTGAGCGGGACCAGTCTTGGCTGAAAAACAATTTTTCGCGCCTGAAAGCCGCTTCAAAAACCGAAAGCCGCTGGTCAAAAAGAGTTGTTTTTTTGGCGCTTGACTCAAAAATCAAGCTTTCCTGGCTTTTCCGCAAACTAGACGAACTGGGTTATGAAAAAGTTTCTTTGGCGGAGTCGCCGGGGGAGTTTGGGTTTTCCGGCGGCGTTCTTTCAATTTTTCCGCCGGGCGAGTTTTTGTTCCAGCTTGAGTTTTTGGGAGACTCTCTGGAAAAAATCAGTCAGATAAAGCAAAAGCCTTCTTTTGTCAGAAAAAGCCGCGACCCGGAAGTTTTTTCCGCTTCACCCGGGGATTATCTGGTGCATCTGGATCATGGTATCGGCATTTTTCGCGGTTTTATTGATAAGCCAAGCTCAAAAAATATTGTTAATGATTATCGCGAATTTGTTTCAGAATATCCCGGGCCGGGGTTTTTTGTGGTTGAGTACGCGCCGCCAAATCAAAACTTGGCTAAATCCGGCTCTTCTTTGCCTGACCGGCTGTTAGTGCCTTTGCACAAAGCCGATAAGCTTTCTTTTTATTCGGGTTTTGCCAAACCAACGATTCATCGTCTGGGCAGCCAGGTTTGGATGCTGACGAAAAAGAAGGCCAAGCAGGAAATTATCGCGTTTGCCAAAGAGCTTCTGGAGATTTACGCCAAGAGGGAGTTGAGCCGGCGCCCGGCTTATCCGGAAAACTTTGAAGCGGAAAGTATTTTGGCTTCAACTTTTCCTTTCACGGAAACGCCCGACCAGCTGAAAGCCATGAATGAAATTGACAAAGACCTTTCTTCTTCAAAACCAATGGACAGAATTCTTTGCGGCGACGTTGGCTTTGGCAAGACCGAGCTGGCTTTGCGGGCGGCCGTCAGAGTAGCGTTGTCGGGCAAGCAAGCAGTCTTGATTGCGCCGACAACGATTTTGGCGTACCAGCACTTTGAGCTTTTCCAGGAAAGGCTCAAAGATTTTCCCTTGGAGATCAGTTTTTTGTCTCGGCTGGTCAAGCCGATGATGATTAAAAAAGAAAAGCAAAAAATCCTTGAAGGCAGGACGGATATTATCATCGGCACCCACCGGCTTTTATCAAACGACCTAAAATTCAAAGACCTTGGGCTTCTGATTATTGACGAAGAACAGAGGTTTGGCGTCAAACACAAAGAAAAGCTGAAACAGCTGAAAAACAACATTGATATTCTTTCGCTGTCGGCGACGCCGATTCCGCGCACTTTGTATCTTGGGCTGGCTGGCTTGCGTTCCATGAGCCAGCTTTTGACGCCGCCGCCGGAAAAACTGCCGACCCAGACTTTTGTTCTGCCGTTTTCCTGGGAAAAGCTCAAAGAGGCGATGGCGCTGGAAAAATCGCGTTCCGGCCAGATTTATCTGCTTTACAACCGCATCGCGGTTTTGGAAAAAATCAGACAAAAGCTGAAAAAAATCATGCCCGAAATGAAGATTTCAATCATTCACGGCCGCCAGCCGGAAAAAGAACTTTTGAAATCCATCACTGATTTTCGTTCGCAAAAAACCGATGTTTTGCTGGCAACGACAATCATTGAAAACGGCCTGGATATTTCCAATGCCAACACTTTGCTGGTGATTGACGCTTTCCGGCTCGGCTTGGCGGAAGCGCACCAGCTTCGCGGCCGGATTGGCAGAAAAGACCTGCCGTCTTTCGCTTATTTTTTTTACCATTCAAAAAGACTCGGCGACAAAGCCAGGGAAAGATTGAGGATTTTGAAAAAATACCAGCATCTTGGCGCGGGCATGGAGATTGCCAAAAAAGACCTGGAGCTGCGGGGGGCAGGCAATATTCTTGGCAAAGACCAGTCGGGTACAATCAACTCTGTCGGCTTGAATCTGTATCTGGAGATGCTGGCGCGCGTTTTGGAAGAACTGCGTGGATAACGCCTGTCGCGGGGAAACAAAAACTTCTCGTAAGTTCATTACGAGAAGCATTGCGGAGGGCGTTTCAACGCCTTCAGATATTTGCGGTAGCAGAGATTGAGCACTGCGACCGCGAGGATTATCTGAAAAACCTTGAAAGCCTCCAAGAACAAAGTCTTCATTTTTACCTCCAGTGTTCTGATTAAAGTTTAAACCTTTTTGCGATTTTGTCAAGTCAGGTTGACAAGTTGTTTTCTGCGGTGATAATAGTGTATCTCATGAAAAGGAGGTGAGTGTTTGTGTTTTACCGCAAAAAAGGAAAAAGGAGGAGTAAGGCGTTAAACCTCAGGTGGCACACGAAAAAAAGAATCTTTGAGCGCTACGGAATAATCTTGAACCGGAATCTTTTAAACGAGATAAAAAAGAAGATAAAAACCGGAAACGCTGATTTTTTAAAACGCCACAGCCTTCGCGTAAAAGAAATTGAGGTTTTGGTTGAGGCGAAAAACGTCAGGCTTCTTTACGACGCAAACCGCCACGAGGTTATTACCTGTCTTCCTCCCCGAAGGTTTTCTAGAAATAAGCCCCGCGTTTAACGGGGCTTATTTTTGATAGGCTCACATTCCAAGCCAGTCCACCAAAAAAGTCCTGGCTTTCGGGAAAATATTTTGTTCAAGCAAAGCCAGTTCAGCCTTGCTGAGTTTTTTCAGGACAAAATCCATGGCTTTGTCTTTTGAACTCTCTGGTCTTATGCCGATTCTGATTCTGGAAAACTTTTTCTTGCCAAAAGTTTTCTCAACTGACTCAATGCCGTGGTGCCCGGCAGACGAAGTTTGCGGCATGACAAGTTTAAGTTTGCCAAAAACCAGGTCGGAGTCGTCATGGACAAGCAAAGTGTTTTCCGGTTTTTCTTTGAAAAAACTGAGGATTTTTTTCACGGCTGGACCGGATTCGTTCATGAAACAATTTGGTCTGGCAAAAACCAGACTGCCTTTTTTCAGATACTCAAAGCCAAGGCTTTTGTTTGCCTGCCATTTTTCATCGCCTGTCAAATAAGCCAAAAAAGATTTTCCGACATTGTGGCGGGTATTTTCGTGGTTTTTGCCCGGATTGCCGAGTCCGATAATGATTTTCATGGTTTTCGTGAATTGTCGCAGATTTGTTTTTAAACGTTTAAGCTGTTGATTCTTATTTTAAAGCAGTTTTCGCAGCTTTAAAAAGCTTGGTATTCCGCTTTGCGGGATTTTTTAAAGCGAGAATACAGGCAGTTCCAAGCCGCTGGAGCTTGGAAACTGTCGGTGCTTTAAAATAAGAATCAGACACGCTCTTGGATTTGCTATTTCTTGAAACATTATGCTATGATACTTTTCATGAGTTTCAAAAAGATAAAAGTTTTTCTGATTGAACTGCTTGAATCCGCGGTCCTTTCTTTAATTATTATACTACCAATCAGGTTTTTCATAATCCAGCCTTTTTTCGTCAAAGGCCAGTCAATGGAGCCGAACTTCCACGAAAACGATTACCTGATTATTGACGAGCTGTCTTACCGGCTTCGCGAACCGCAGCGGGGCGAAGTCGTGGTTTTGCGTTCGCCGTTTGAAAAAGATTATTATTTCATCAAAAGAATTGTCGGCCTGCCGGGTGAGACGGTTTCCGTTAAAAATGGCCTGGTAAAAATTTTCAACCAGGCAAATCCCGAAGGCATTGTTTTGGACGAAGTTTATCTTGAAACCGATGAAGTGACTGACGGCGACCTTGAGGTAAAAATCAGCCAAGGTGAATATTTTGTCATGGGCGACAACCGGCGTTATTCGTATGATTCGCGGCGTTGGGGTTTACTTAAAGAATCTGATTTGATTGGCCGCGTCTGGCTGAGACTTTGGCCGGTTAATGTGGTTAAGGTTTACGCTCGTTGAGTGTTGAAAATTGTCTCCCTTCAGGAGATCTGACGTAGCCAGAAAAATTGGTAATTGAAAATTGTTCAGATGTCTCGTCCGTTAAAAAAAATATCTTCCAAGAAAAGAGTTTTCAAAGAGCCGCTGCAGGCTCCGAAAGGAGTTCACGACGTGGTTTTTCCGGAAACGGTTTATTTTTCAAAGCTTGAAAAAATCTGCGAAGAGCTCGGAGAGTTTTTCGGCTACCAGAAAATTGAGGTGCCGGTGATTGAAAACAAACTCTTGTTTGAGCATGGCGTCGGCATTGACACGGATATTGTTGAAAAAGAAACGTACAGTTTCCAGACCAAAGGCGGCGACTGGCTGTCTTTGCGGCCGGAGTTCACTTCCGGAATCATCCGGTCTTACATTCAAAACGGCATGGACAGTTGGCCGCAGCCAGTCAAGCTCTGGACCTGGGGTCCGCTTTTCCGTTATGAAAATCCCCAAGCCGGGCGCTACCGCCAGTTTTGGCAGGCGGATTTTGAGTTTTTGGGTTCGGAAAACCCGGTTACGGACGCGGAAGTGATTTTGCTGGCGACAAAAATCGTCAAAGCTTTCGGGATTAAATCCAGTTTCATTGAGATTAACAGCATCGGCTGTCCTGAATGCCGCGGCAATTATCGCAAGGCTTTGAAAGCGTATTACCGTTCAAAAACCAGAAAGCTTTGTCCGGACTGCCGTTCCAGGCTGAAGAAAAACGTTTTGCGTCTGCTTGACTGTAAAAACGAAGGCTGTTTAACGCTGAAAAAAGAAGCTCCGGAAATCATGAACTATCTTTGCAAAGACTGCAGCTCTCATTTCAGGAAAGTGATTGAATACCTTGACGGTTTGAATATTGCTTATGTTTTAAACCCTTTTCTGGTCAGGGGATTGGATTATTACAATCGGACGGTTTTTGAGCTGAAACCGGGCATGCCGGAAACCGGCCAGGACACTCCATCTCTTTTGGGCGGCGGTCGTTTTGATTACCTGGCCAAACTTTTGTCCGGGCCGGAAACCCCGGCTTGCGGTTTTGCCATTGGCGTTGAAAGAATGGTGGAGATGATTTCAAACAAAAACTTTAAACCAGAGGTTGACGTTTATCTTTGTCAGATTGGCGACACTGCCAGGGGCAAGCTTTTGGGTATGCTTGAAGAGTTCAGAAAAGCGCGGCTGAAAATCGGGTTTGACCTTGGCCGCGACAGCTTGAAAGCCCAACTGACATCCGCTGACAGGTTGAAAGCTCCGTTTGCGTTGATTCTCGGCCAGGAAGAGGTTTTGCGGGAAAAAATTATTTTTCGCGACATGAAAACCGGAGTCCAGGAATCGCTGAATCTGGAGAATCTTGCTGAACAGATTAAAAAACGGCTGGCGAAGTTGTAAAAAACCCGGTTTTGTTGTAAGATTATCCGACAATGAGCGTTAATATCAGAAAAAAAGAGAACGAGACGCCGGCGAGCTTTCTTTACCGGGCAACCAAAAGGATTCAAAAATCCGGAGTTTTGCTGGAAACCAGAAGAAAGCGCTTCCACAAAAAACAGGTTTCAAAAAGCAAGCGAAAAGTCAAAGCCATTCACCGTTTGGAGATGGAAGGCAACATGAAAAAGTTTCTGAAACTCGGTTTTTCCCAGGAAGAGTCTGTCAATATGGCCAGGAGAATCCTGAAGGGGATAACAAGAGAGTAGTCGGAACTACTCTAATTTTCAGTTTTCAATTCTCAATTTTCGTTAAATTTTTCAATGGTTCAATGTCTCAATGTTTGAAAATTGGAAATTGGTAATTGAAAATTTTGTTTATGTCTTTACTTGAAACCATTAAAGCTGACGCCACCGCGGCGGTCAAAGCCAGGGAAAGCGAAAAGTCGGAAGCCCTGAAGCTTTTGCTTGCGGCGTTGCAGAACCGTGAGATTGAAAAGCAAGCCAAAGCCGGGCTTCAGGCGACTTTGACTGACGAAGAAATCTTGCAGGTGGTTTTGTCGGAAATGAAAAAGCGGCGCGAATCAATCGAGCTTTTTGAAAAAGCTGGTCGCCAAGATCTACTTGAGCCGGAAAAGAAAGGTTTGGAAATCATTTCCCAATACGCGCCAAAACAGCTTTCCGAACAGGAGATTGAAAAAGAGCTGAAAGCGCTGCTGGCGTCTCTTGGCAAAGTTGAACCGAATGCTTTGATGAAAAAGTGCGCCGAAGTTTTCAAGGGTCGGGCGGATATGGCCGTGGTTTCAAAACTGGCAAAGTCTTTGCATGAAAAGTAGTTTTTTCGTTTTTATCGTGAAAATTTGTTTATGAAATACCTTATTTCTCCGTCAGAATACACTCTGCCGAATCCGAGAATAGACGGGTTCCGGAAATTGAAAGAAGTAGGAGCCTCTACCGTCGATATTTTTATATTATCTCTAGACTCATTCTCTTTCTTTTTAGAGAATAAAAAATTGCCAGCAGAGCTTGAAGAAGAAATACGAGCCACAATGCCATCTATTATTGAGAATGCAAGTACTCATTCAGTAGCAGTCAGGCGCGCTTACGTTGTACCAGGAACAGACAATCCTCCTGGTCCGAGATTTGTTGGTTTAACAGATGCTAATTCTGTTATTGATGCCATAAAACAGACTTACGATTTTGCGATAACTCAAAAGTATAATGAAGTAGCCAATAGCCAAATTGGCATATTCTTTCATGCATCCATAGGAACCCCTAAATATCCGGAAGGAAACCAAGACGTCTCCCTGGTTCCTTATGGGGGATATGCCATTAATGAAAATGGTTTCGTGGAAATATACTCAGTGTTTGGAATGAATGAAGGAGTGCAATCTTTGGTTGCTGACCGGTATCTAACAGAAGAGAGAAGGGGTAAGTATTATATAGTCAAAAAAGAGATTCCTCAGAAAAATAAAATGATTTGTACTGCTGCCTCAGGAGAGGTTAAGTTGCTTGAGGTACCTATTGAAATGCAATTTGATCAGGTTTTATCCGATGGCGAAATTATCGAAACAGCCCGAGTGGTTGGGGGATTGTCAAAAAAGTACGGCCCGCAACGCGTCGAGTTTTCTTCAGAGAAGTCTAATGTTCTTTTTAACGAAGTGGCTGACTACTGGAAAGAGGCGAAAAAAGACGCGCCGGAAAATATCAATTTAAAAGGCGCTGTTCGGGTTATTAGCAACATTGGAGATTTTCAAAAGCTTTCCGAAATTTCCAAAGAAGATTTATTATCAGGCAAGGTGATTGTGAAGGTTGGTGAAAATATCATCACTAACCGTGACTATGATGTTTTGGGCGCTTTGGCAGCCTGGAAAGACAATCTTTTTGTTTTGTATCCCGGTGTCGCGGCCACCCAGCACGCCATGAGGGTGTTGACTGATAAAGGCCACAAAGCTTTTCTTATCGGCAACCAGAAGTTTGACGAAGGCGACCAGGCTCAGATTGTCGTTACCGGCGGTAAAGTCAGGGTGACAAATCTTTCTAAAACAGAGAATCAGAAT
>Ga0075884_113_pt1 | contig 12002 bp, 9 predicted proteins | sample RifGroA1_FD_68307 | JGI IMG/M metagenome (GOLD analysis project Ga0075884, IMG submission 68307) | Parcubacteria bacterium GW2011_GWA1_45_10 | reverse complement strand
CTTTGATAATAGCCAAAATGAGCATTTTGTCATCCCCGATGCCAACGTTCCTGACCTGGGAGGCAGTGAAAACTATACCTCGGACCAGTTCACCGTCGGAGCTTGGGTCTACAACGACTCCGGCGATGCCAGCGATTACAAAGCCGTTATGGGAACCTACGACGGTGCCAACAGCGGCTGGGCGTTGGCCATTAGGAGTACTGATGCAGTCGTATTCTATGATGATGACAGCTATGCCGAATTTGCCTCTACCGTGACCGATGACACCTGGACTCATGTGGTGGTCGTCATGCGGCCATTCTCAACTACACAATTTGAATATCTTCTCTACATCAATGGTCAGCTGGTGGAATCCGATACTACTGCCACCAATACCGATCCCACAGACGGGGGCCCTCTCACTATTGGTACCTTTGGTACACAGGCAGCTGTCATAGACGCTAATGACTACGACGGCGGTATTGACGAGCCCTTTATCGTCGCTGATCGGGCGTTAAGCCAGGCGGAGATCAAGTCGATTTACGACCGTGGTTCAGCTTGGCTTAATTATGGTGTGACAGACGCTACCACCGCCACCTCCACCACTATTGGTGATTCATCAATGACTTGGCTTGTGAACGACTATGCGGGCGACATGGTCGAGATCTACGGTGGTACCGGAGCCGGCCAGTTCCACAGCATCGTTTCTAATACCGCCACTGTTTTGACAATAAATCCAGCTTTTACTACCACTCCGGATACCACTTCTGACTTTCGCATTGTCAGAAGCTCCCCGGTAACTAGTGTCAGCGATGTCAGTGATAATGGCCAGCGTCTCTTGTTTGGCAGCAATACCACTTCTGATACAGGCGGAGCTTTCGAGTTTACAGAAACTAACCCCTACGAAATCAGGGGGTTAAACTTTTACAACTATGAAGCCGGTATTAGTGATGACGCAGGCACTGCTTGGGCCAGCACCTACGACGATGTGATTGCCGTCGATTTACTGGATGACAACCAGACCTATCTTGCTTCCATTGACCATTACTATAAAACCCAGACTACTAAGTCTCTCTTAGACGCGGTTGACGATCGGATAGCCGAAAGTGAAGCCCAATCAATCAGAGCCATTGATGATACCGGAGTCCAAAGAAACCTGGTTATCCGGAGTGGCTCGTATTATCTACCCACCGTAGCCGCCACCACGCAAGATATTCAAATTAACTACGGCATCCAGTTTGACCGGATACCGATTCTGGTCACCAACACTATTACGAATCAATCTTATTCTACAACTTTTACCGGAGTCGGGGCCCTTATTTATGGCAACACCCCCTCTTCATTTCACGCCTATAGGAGTGTAACTGGTTCTGGTACTGCGGCAATCAGCGAAACCCAACTCTACTGGATTGCCATGGGCCCTTATACCCAGCCTATTGGGGCTGACCTGGCCGAGCATTACCTGACTTATGACCTGGCCGCCGAAGCCGGCGATGTGATTGCCATAGACACCCAAAATGATGTGGCTGTAACCCGTTCCCAGAGCAAAATGGACAAAAATGCCATTGGCATTGTGGCTACTAAGCCCGGACTGGTTTTGGGCAGTGAAGATGGCAGTACTGCCGGTGTGGAAACTAACGTTGATACCACGGCTGTAGCCGAAGGCCGGGCCAAAACCGTGGAAGTGGCTCTCGCTGGCCGCGTGCCGGTCAAAGTTACCCTAGAAAATGGCATTATTAAAAAAGGCGACTACTTAACTCCTGCCAGCAAACCCGGCTACGCCATGAAGCAAACCCAAGCTGGAGTGACTATCGGCCGAGCACTGGAGGATTTTGACGGTTCATCTAGTGTCCTCGCCTATTTTAGCCCCAACCAAGAAGCAAGCGAAGGTGAACTTAACCAATTATTAGAAAAAACGCAAAAAGAATCTGTAAACACAAACGAGGGCAAGGTTATGGCCTTTGTTCAAACTGGCTACTACTGGGGCGAGGGCCTAACTGAAGAGGAGCAAAATGACCTCTGGGAGACCTATTTTAAAACCAGCTCCAACCAAACACTGCCAGCGATTAATGTCAGCAATATTGAACTCAAAGACCCCGCACCTGAAGAAATCCCAGAGATTGACCCCCTCGTAGGTCTAAATATTACCGGTGAGGTCTATAGTCCCGAAAGCGGCAACTCGGCGGCTTTTGTGCCCGAGACCAAGCCGTCATCCGCCTCTTTTGCTTTTGGTACTTTCTCCAAGCTTTTGGCTGACAGAATTAAGGCTGGGGTAGTCGAAGTCAATACCAAAATCGCCTCCCCAATCGTTGAAACCAAACTTATTTCTCCCGTGCCCGATGAAAGCAATATTGCCATCAGATTAGGCACTAGGGACGAGGTACTAGGCACTAGTAAAGCTGGAAAGCTTTCGATTCAGAATCCTGAAGGGGAAGAGGTATCTTCAATTGATAGTGAGGGAAATGCGACTTTTTCAGGAACTGTTGATAGTCAATCGTTAATTGCTAAAGAGGCCAGTATTGCTGGCGAGCTTAGAGCTGGAAGAATTATTGCAGACGAAATTGTAAACAATCAGCAATCAGCAGTAAACAACGAACAATCCATCACTCGCAAAGAAATCGAAGAAATTCTCCACAAAGCTGAAGAAGAACAGAAATTAATGGCCGAAGCCAAAACCTGGGAAATTGACACAGTTGCTAGTAGTCAGGGTTTAGGGGTTAGTGACTCTTTAGCAATTATTAAGTCATTTTCAATCGGAGCTGACTTTGTTATTGATTCTTCACTAGACCCTAATAACCAACCTCTAACAACTATTAACACTCTTTCCGCTCCCTTGAAACTGCAATCCCTGGCCTTGGCTCCCATTGAACTTATGGCCGGAAAAGTGCGCATCGATACAAATGGCGACATGATCATTACCGGCAACTTGTACGTCGCGGGTAAAATCGAAACCAAAGAAGTAAAAACCGAGAAGCTGATTATCGCCTCTGACGAGACAGAGTCCGAAATTCCCCAACTCACAGTTGGCGAAATAGAAACCAATGCCACTGCCGGCAAAGCGACAATTCCGGCTGAAACGAGCGAGATTACGATTAAAAATCCCAATATTGGGGACTACACTCTAGTCTATATTACTCCCACCTCGTCCACCCAAAACAACGTCCTGTATGTCAAAAGCAAAGCTAATGGCTATTTTACAGTTGGGTTTACCCAGCCAATACCAATCGATGTTGAATTTAATTGGTGGGTCATTGACGTCAGCCAATAGCAAGTTATTTCTATATCATAATATATACTTTTATATACAAGGTTGCATTTTGTTCTTAAGAGACTATTGACAAGTTATACAAATAGTAGTTAATTTAAACTAATGGGCAAATTTCTAGCTAAGTTTGAGGAGTTTTTGATTTACGGTATTTTCTTTCTGGCGCCGCTGGCTGTTTCGTCCGCTTTTCCCAATCCATTCTTGACGCCAAAGCTAGCTATAGTCTTTTTTGGCGCTGTTTTGGCTCTCCTGGTTAAAGCTTTAAGAATAATCGTCGAGGGCAAGCTCGTTTGGAAAACGGGCAAGTTTGATTTACCCGTTTTTGTGATCCTCTTGGCCTATCTCATCTCGACCGTTGTCAAAACTCCTAACAAAATGGAAGCTCTGGTTCTGCCTGGAACCGGGACTTTATTTATTGCCTCGGCCGTCCTCTACTTCCTCGCTAACCAAATTGAAAATAAAAAGAGCATTGTCTTGGCTTTTGTTTTTTCCGGTCTGGCTTTGGCGGTTACTTCACTTCTGGCCGCCGCGGGTATGTTTGAAAAAATTACCCAATTGCCAGTGTTTGTGAGAGCTATTACTTTTAACGCCACTGGCAACTTCCTTGACTCCGCTCTTCTGCTTTTAGTCACCCTTCCCCTTTCTGTACTCGTTTTTACGCGTACAGCGGCCATTGAAAAAAGAGTGTTCCTAGCGGCCGCTAGTTTAATTATTGTTTTCGGATTGCTTTTGTCTTTCTTTAAAGTTCTTCCGGGCAAGTCAACGGCTGTCCCCATGGCTAATTTCCAAACCTCCTGGTCAGTCGCCTTTGACACAGTCAAGGAATCTCCCCTTTTGGGTACCGGTCCGGGAGATTATCTTGGAGCCTTTTCGCGACTGCGACCAATTAGCTACAATCAAACGAGCAACTGGAATATCAAATTTGGCGGTGCACGAAGCCTTTACTTAACCACAATCACCGAGACCGGCCTTCTGGGGGCCTTTGGCATCATCCTCCTTTTTATTGCCTTTTACAGAACTATTTCTAGCAGGCCCAAAAACCCCGAGGTCTGGGCGCTCGGCCTTTTACTCGCCCTTTTCTTTTTCTTCCCTGGTTCCCCCAGCCTGGTTGTCATTTTGTTTGCCCTTCTGGCTCTCTCCGCCCAAACCAAAAACCTAAACATCAATTTCATAAGCCGCGACCAATCAGCTTCCAGGGTCCCCGCCTTTATCGTCGGCATATCCTTGATTGTCTTGGCTATTGTTTTAATCTGGCAGGCTGGACGCGCTGGAGCGGCTGAAATTAAGTTCAAACAAGCTATTGACAGCTTCAATCAAAATAAAGCCCAAGAAACTTATCTCAAAGCCGCCCAAGCCATTAATCTTAATCCCAGGGTTGATAGGTACCACGCCTTCGCCGCCCAACTCACACTCGCGTTGGCTCAATCAACAGCCCAAAAGAAAGACATAACTGATAAAGACAAGGAAACGATAAGCCAACTCATCCAGCAGGCTATCGCCGAGGCCAAGGCGACCGCGGCTTTAAACCGGCAAAGAGCCGGCAATTGGGAGCTTTTGGGGTCGACTTACAGAAGCATCATGCCCTTTGCCCAAGGAGCCGATGTCTTTACTATCCAGGCCTATAGTCAAGCAATTGCTCTTGACCCGGTTAACCCCCTTTTGCGGGTCAGTTTGGGGGGCACATATTACGCGCTGGGCAACTATGACAGCGCTATTGATGCCTTTAAACTCGCCGTCATCGCGAAACCCGACCTGGCCAACGCCCACTATAATCTAGCCGCAGCCTACCGCGAAAAGGGCGAGACGCAAAAGGCTATCGACGAGATCAAAACCGTTCTCTCCTTAGTACCCCAGGACAGCAATGACTATAAAGTCGCCCAAAGCGAGCTTGAGAGACTGGAGGAAAAGAAGGCCGCCTCTGCTGAAGTTCCAACGGACCAAGGGGAAAATCTCACGGCTCCAGAAACAGTCGAACCGGCTCTCGAGCCTAAATTAGAACTCCCTCAAGGAGCCACTCCATAAGGTCTCTCCTTTAAAGCTGGCTTCAGCCTCAAAATGGCACTTGCAAGGCCTCTTTATTCAAGATAGTGTAAATTATGCCTGCTCAAAACGTGCGGAGAGTAGATGAGGATGGAGTCTATTCTCACATCTACAATAAAGGAGTTGAAGGAAGAATTATCTTTGCCGATGAAGAAGACTACCAAGTCTTTCTTGGTTACCTCAAAGATTACCTAACCGCTCCAATCAGCCCCGAAAGCGCCAAAAAGGAGTTTACTGTAAACGGCCGTATTTTTCGCGGTGTACCCCACCAACCAAAAAACTACTTTAATAAAGTTGAACTCGTAGCCTATAGCTTAATGCCCAACCACTTTCATCTGCTTGTCCACCAAATAACGAAAGGTTCTTCACAAAGTTTTATCAGATCCTTGTGTACACGCTATTCCATGTACTTTAATAAAAAATATCAACGCACCGGAGCCCTCTTCCAGGGCCCATACAAATCAGTCCAAATTAAAGATGTGTCCCCTCTGTTGTATTTGTCTCATTATCTCCACCATGGTGGCGATTATTCGTCATATCAAGAATTTCTAGGATTAAAAGAAACTGCCTGGGTCAAACCAAAAGTTGTTCTGTCTTTTTTTAACAAGTCCGAAAATAAATCTTTTAAGGGAACGACCGGGTACAAACATTTTGTCGAAAAATATCAACTCGACTCAAAGGAAAAAGAATTACTTCAAGGAGTTATCCTTGAAAGTGAATCTGAACATCTTGAAAGGAGAAACCCAGAACTTGCAGGGAGTAAACCATCCAAAGAGTTACATTCTGATACAGTGTCAGTCTTGGAGCCCTGGCTAAAAGTTCCCGAGTTTATAACTGCGGCTGTTGCAATTTTTATTCTGCTTTTTACCCTCGGAATTAGGAATATTTGGGCTTTCTCGGCTAAGACCCAAATTACCAAAACCCAAATTGCCGCCGTACCCTCCCCAGCTCCTGCAGTCTCCGGCATAGAGGATTCCAAACCCGAACCTCCGGCAAAGCCAGATCCTGCTCCACAGGACAAAATAATGGTCGCCATCAAAATTACCGACGGAGCAGAAAGCGTCAATGTTCGTCAAGAACCCGCCGTCAAATCGCAAAAGATTGGTGAAGCCAAAGACGGCGAGACTTTTGAATTTGTTTCTGTAAATTCAGGCTGGTACGAAGTCAAATTGACTGATGGATCAAGCGGATTTATCTCCGCGAGATATTTAGAAGTAGTGGGAGAAAACAATTAATGCGCAAAACTTTAACCTATTCCAGCTTTGTAATCATTAGCTTGGTCGTCGCCGCAGCGTTTGTAACTGCCAGAACCTATACCCAGCTGGGCGTCGCGGTTGTCCTTTACCCCGTACTGGCCTATTTTGTCTTCAAGCTTCTACCCCGCAAGGCCTGGAAGGCACCCGTAGTTACGGTCCAATTCCCAACAAAATCAGCCCAAAAAGCCAAAACAGAAACAGCCGAAGTCAAAAGAGAAGACGTTAATGTCGCGGATATCGACAAGCGGGCCTTCTTGAAGTTAATCGGCGCCACTGGAATCTCCTTCTTCCTCTTCTCACTCTTAAACAGAAGGGCCGAGGTTCCATTTTTCGGAAAGAGTATTGCAGCAGAATCGGGAATAAGCGCCCTTACAGACTCTGCCGGCAATAAAATCGACCCCGCCCAGCAGGGGCCAACCGACGGCTACCGCATTTCCGAAATTGAGGACAACGAGACCACTTTTTACGGATTCACCAACAAAAACGGCAACTGGTTTGTCATGAAAGAGGACCCAGAGACAGGTTCCTTCCGCTACAGCAAGGGTGAGTCCAACTTTCCCACCAACTGGACGAATCGCAAGTACCTTAAATACGATTACTTCCACAATGCTTTTGCTTGAACTTTAGCTATCATACATCTTGACCTTCTTCCGATTTAAATGTAAAACTACGACCATGGCTGAACCCACTGTGTCCATTATCGTCCCGGCGAGAAACGAGGTGTACTTGGAAAAAACAATTGAATCTCTTTTGTCAGCCGCCGAGGGAGAAATAGAAATCATTGCTGTTTTGGATGGTTACTGGGTCGATGCCGCAATTGAGAACCCAAAAGTCATTTACCTGCACCACGGCAAGTCAAGGGGTATGCGCGGGGCTATCAATTCGGGCGTGGCGATTGCTCGGGGCAAATACATTATGAAGTGCGATGCCCATTGCCTATTTGATAAAGGATTTGATGTCAAACTGACCCCGGATTGTAAAACTGACTGGATAGTTATCCCCCGCAGATATGCTTTGGACGCTGAAAAGTGGGCAGTGCTTGATAATCCCAAATACCCCATCGATTACATGTATCTTTCCAAAGACCTCCACGGCGAGGTCTGGAATGAAAAAAACAAGGACGCCAAGTTAAAAGAAAAATTAATCGACGAAACAATGTCTGCCCAAGGCTCCTGTTGGTTTATGCACAAGGACTATTTTCACCAATTAGAGCTGGAGGACGAGGAAAACTATGGAACTTTTGCTAATGAATTTCAAGAAGTGGGCTTAAAATGCTGGCTTTCCGGCGGGCGCGTCGTCACCAACAAAAAAACCTGGTATGCCCACTTGCACAAAACCACGGGGCGCGGGTACTCTTTGGACAGGAATCAGGTAGAAAAGGGAGTGGTTTATACAAAGCGGTGGCTGACTAACACCGCCTGGCATAAACAAACCCTACCTTTTACCTGGTTAATCGAAAAGTTTTGGCCGGTCCCCAGCTGGCCCGAAGACAAAACGCAATGGACACCATGAACACACAAGAATACATCATAAAAAAATATTCCCTTAACCAGATGAGTGCAGGGCCCATATCTATTGATATTGGGAGATTGGAATTGGCTTCTTTATTCTGTGAATTGGGGTTTAAGAAGGGGATCGAAGTCGGCACTGAGCAGGGGCTTTATGCAGAGACTCTCTGCAAAGCCAATCCAAATCTGCACCTTTACTGCGTCGATCCTTGGAGAGTATATGACAATAACCTTGGATACCACACAGCAATAACCAAGCAAGAAGTAGATAGTTTCTATAAGGAAGCGGTTGAGAGACTCCGTCCCTACAATACAACTATCATCAAGAAGCTAAGTATGGAGGCGGTAGTTCAATTCCCGGATGATTCGCTGGATTTTGTCTACATTGACGGCAATCATAGGCTCGAGTATGTTGTTAATGACCTCGTAGAATGGACCAAAAAAATACGACCGGGCGGAATAGTCTCGGGACATGATTATATACAACACAAATATCAACGTTATAGCCACGTAGTTGAAGCACTCAAGGCGTATAACGAATCTTATCGGAGGGGTTTACCATTGTTTGTTTTAGAATCGAGACGGGGCCATAAATACAGATCCTGGTTTTTTATTAAATAAAATGAAGGACTTAACCGTTATCTACTACACATCAAATAGGGAGAAAGAAGATTTTGAAGGCAAAATCAGAAAAAATCTTCTCAAAACCATTGGCAACATTCCCCTCATCTCCGTTTCCCAAAAACCAATTGATTTTGGAGAAAATATCTGCGTCGGCGATGTCGGCACCTCGGACCACAATATCTATCGGCAAATGCAGGTCGGAGCGTTGAAGGCAAAAACCAAATTTATCTGTACCGCCGAGTCAGACTGCCTTTATCCCCCAACTGGGTATTTTGATTTCAATCCCCCGGATGAAACTACCGCCTACCATTACACCAATGTCTGATATTGTATCAGGGATCGCATATTTTTAAAAAGAAAGCTTTTTCGCTTTGTGCACTTTTTTCCAACCGAGAGTATTTATTATCCCGTCTCGAAAGAGTCCTCGGAAAATATCCCCAGTGGAGCCTACGCAAACCCCACCCCCTTTTTCATCGCTTTCAAGGCTGGACCCCTTTTACAAATGAATTGCCCGTCGTTAACATCAAAACCCACGAAGGAATGCGCTGGTTTACCGGAACCGAGGATGTTGAGGCACTTAAATTGCCTTACTGGGAAAGCGCAAAAAAACTCGAGGAGGAATTATGGTCCGAGTAACCAAAAATGACCTGACGGTTGTTTACTACACCAGTAACTGGCTGGATACCCATAATCCCTACTTCCTGGAGAACACCAAAAAGCAACTTTTAATTGCTATTAAAGATCTGCCCCTTATCAGCGTTTCCCAAAAACCAATCGCTTTTGGCCAGAATATCTGTGTCGGGGACATTGGTAGATCACATTTAAATATTTACCGGCAAATATTAATAGGAAGCAGGGCCGCCAAAACAAATTATGTCGCCATGGCAGAAGATGACATTTTGTACTCATATGAGCACTTTCATAACTATTTACCGGAAAAAGATAGATTTGCTTATGATATGAATAAATGGTCTATCTTTACCTGGACCAAGCCTCCCCTGTACTCCTTTAGAACCAAAAGAAAAGTGGTGAATAGTTTAATCGCCAAGCGTGATATGCTAGTTGCCGCCATGGAGGAAAGGTTTAAAAAACTGGATGAACTGATTGCCCAAGGCCAACGGGAGGAAGATGTTATCTCCCACTGGGGTGATCCCGGCCGATACGAAAGCAATCTGGGAGTGACTGTCCGAGAAACCGAGGAGTTTTACTCGGGATGCCCCAATATTGTTTTTTCCCATCCTGAAGCTTTCGGATATCTAAGCCGCGGCACGCGCAAACGCTTGGGAGACCTTAAAGCCATCGAGCTCCCCTATTGGGGCAGAGCTGAGGATATACTTAAACTCTACCAGAAATAATCTGAAAGGCTCTTTGGTTTACATCATTCAATGCTATTAATTCAACCTTAACTGATGGATTTTCCTTCAACCAATCCTCAAACGCAAGATGCTCACCCCACTTGGAAGCACCTTTTCCTATATCAGCCGGATCAAGCCAATCATCAAAATAAATAACTGTACCGGTGCGCAACAAAGGAGTTATCCATCGCAATATCTCCATTGTCGAACTGTGAATGTCAACATCAATGTTCACAAATATTAAATTATGGATCTTATTCCGTAGCTCACCAGTCAGGCTCTCAGAAAAAAATCCATCAACTAATTGAAATTGAGAACCGGTTTTAACTCCAATTTCATTCATCCACCCAATTATATAATCTTTTGAACATGTAAAAGCTCCTTTCTGGTGACGGTCTGGACGCCATACACCTGGAGTTTCTTCCGGCAAACCCTGCCATGAATCGAATCCAATAAGAGTATCATTTGTAAATCTATTCATAATTTGTAAAACCTGCCACATCCACGAATTACCCAAGTAAACACCAAACTCAAGACATGTTCCGCCATCTGGAAACGTCTGGTGAGCGTGAACAAATCCATCTTTTAAAGGGGAAGGAAGACCATCTGTCTCTTTCGTTGATAAATATTTCACTTTCCCGATGTTGTCTATAATATTGTCCCGAAGTTTAAGAGTCATTTACATACTCCTTCAGTAGGAGAATAAACTAAAAACCAAAAGGTTTCAATACAAAAGCTTAACTCTCAATTAAGCTTGCATTTACATAAATATTAAAGTATAAAAACTCTAAATAATATGAACTTTAGTTTTTTCTACTCCAAAGGGGGTTCGGGGTATATTAGGGGCCATCAAATGGCCCAATATCTCGGTGGGAAAGAAAACCCCACTCAAGGTTTTGAAAACGATCTTTGCATTTATGTCAAAATACTTCCGCCCGAAAACCACCCCCAACATACCTATTCAGATGTCGACGATTCCCCAAAGGCCGCAGAATGGCTCAAAAACCATCCCAAAGTGGGTGTTATTGCCATCGCCGAAACTGCCAAAGATTGGCTTAATAATTTTTTAGGGAGAAATGACGTGGTTTTTATTCCTCACCAGCATTGCAATTTCGAAAGGAGATTAAGACCCAATCGTCCGGTAAAAACGGTCGGTATCATCGGCAGTGCCATCACTGCTTTTCAATATCCAGTCGAGCCGTTTAGAAGAGAGCTCGCCAAAATGGGGCTGGAATTAAAATTCGAGCAGGATTACTGGAATACATATAAAAGCACATCAGGGCGGGAAATGAGACTGAATGTTGCTGATTTTTATTATTCAATAGATATCCAGGTGGGTTGGCGGCCCAGAGTGATGTTTAAAGGCATGGCCCCTTTCCAAAATCCCAATAAGCTCGGCAATTCCAGTTCGTTTGGCATACCCATGGTTGCCTATCCCGAACCAAGTTATGTCAGAGAATGGGACGATTGTTTTGTTCACGCCAGATCTATTGAGGAAATGCTTGCCCAAATTAAAAGATTAAAAGACGATGATCACTTTTATAAATACATCACCCAAAAAGCGCTTGCCCGAGCTGAAGACTACCATATTGATAATATTGCCAAATTATACTTAAATCTGAAGTAATGCCTGATATCTATAATGCTAAATGGGAAAAGGGCAAAAATAATACCCTCCGGTTTTATAAAGCCAAATTACCTTGGAAGAGTAAACAATTTAATCGGAAACTGTATTTACCCACCTATTTCGGCCCAATGATAGGTGATAAAAAGGAGGTCAAAATTGCCGAAGTTGGCGCGGGGATGTTCTGCACAATTGGCTCACTTTGGAAAACTGCAAAAGTAAAGGTTTATCCATCAGACGCCTTAGCCGATGAATTTAACAAAATATTAAAAGAGAGCGGCGTGACACCATTAATTCCGGTTGCCAAAGAAGATATGGAAAATTTAAGCTACCCTGATAATTTTTTTGATT
>Ga0075884_116_pt1 | contig 13432 bp, 11 predicted proteins | sample RifGroA1_FD_68307 | JGI IMG/M metagenome (GOLD analysis project Ga0075884, IMG submission 68307) | Parcubacteria bacterium GW2011_GWA1_45_10 | reverse complement strand
CGAATATATCTTTTTTACGCTTAAGATACAAGTTATTTGGTGTATCTTTATACATGAGATCAGCTAGCAATAAAGAGTCCTTTACAGCATACTGAAGACGGAAAAATCCTGCTTTTAGTTTAACAAGGCTTCCCTTCCCCATACTATCCTCTATAAGTTTATTTTGGAGCGAAAAAAGAAAATTATATGAACAAGAAGTAAAAGCCGTAAAAATAACTCTAAGTGGTCTCGGTCGTTCTTTGTGAACCATCCCCACCCAAACATTCCCATCACCGTCAAAATAGCCCCGTACAAAATGTCCGAGCAATTTTTTAGGAACAACAGGTATAGAAAGGTTGTGTGCCTTTCGAAATTGCAAGCCGAGAGTTTGTAGGTCCGTACATATTTTTCTGCTTCCTATCTGCATCCTGTATTTCGCTGAGTTGTTATCAACTGGGGGTGTAATGGAAATTTTATGGTTCGAACGGAGCGCTTTTCGTATCGCGTATAGCAATGTCCTATCACAAATCCGGCAACATATTAGAAGATAAGCAATCGGCCATCATGAATGCGTTGAATGAAAGAGTTTTTTGCAGATTTAAGGAATTAGCGGCTCTTTTTCCGGAAACCAGCCAGAGAACACTAAGATATAACGTTCAAAAACTGGTGGATAAGAAGATGATAGAGAGGGTAGGGAACGGTCCCGGGTCCTTCCTGAAGCTGAAAAAGGGGCAGCATAAACACGGAACTACACGGACGTGACACCGACTCACACAGACGCGACGCAGACTTACGCGGACAATACCTCCTCTATAAAGTCGCATAAAATGCGGTTTTTTATGAATATGACCCATAAAAGCGATCGCTCTTATGGGTTTGTTTAGAGAATTTGGAGAAGGTGGAAAAGGTGGGACAGGAGGGAAGTGTGTCTTGGCAACATTTTTGTCACTGTTGTTGTTTGTCGTTAGTTGTTGGTTGTTAGTTGTTTCTTGTAACGCTTGTTTTTCTATCTCGTTTTATAATATGATTGAATGATGATTGGTTCTGTCCCGGTGAGAGCCGGGGTGAGGCGGAACTGATCGCCAGGCCCGATACCCATCGGACCGCGCGGTTGTTTGTGCCTCACTTCTGTGAGGATTTTTTATTCCATAAAAATTCTCACTACCGATTAATGCTGATTTACCCTCCTAAATTTTGCCAGGCAAAACTTAGGAGGGTGAAGCTGATTACCTCTGATAAAAAAATCTGTGTTAATCAGTGCGGGCGGCAATAGTAGATGATCGGGTTGTACATTAAAATGTCGCGCCACCCGTTATCGGTGTAAATCTGCGGGGAGCTATGACTTTCAGCAGTAGTCACCGAACAAAATTACAACAGGAGTTTTCTTTAAATTTATTAGCTTGCTGACTCGTCCTCACCGACAAAGCAGCGGGTCGATAATAAAAAAAGAGAACTATCAGATCCACCCTCCCAACTTTTTAGACTAATGTCTTATCACTACGTTTATGTGTTGAATAGCAGGGAAGACGGTGATAACTATGTTGGGTGTACCGATAACTTAAACAAGAGACTGAAACAACACAATTTAGGACAAGTTTACTCCACTAGAAAAAGGCGACCGCTTGATTTGGTCTATGCCGAAATTTTTCTCAACCAACAAGACGCCTACGAAAGAGAAAAATTTCTTAAAAGCGGTTGGGGTAAGAATTACCTAAAAAGAGTGCTGAAAAATTATTGGTCTAAAAAGTTGGGAGGGTAAAAAATTAATAAAATCTATAACTGTTTTTTCTGAAAATGAGTACTTTAAAAAAGACTGCGTCAATTGCAGTGGCTGTAATGACGATGGTTTGGGCAGTGGGAGGTGTTTTTCCAGTGGCGAATGCCGCTACTGTAGATGAGCTTCAAGCTCAGATCACCGCTCTCTTAGCCCAAATCACCGCTTTGCAGGCGCAATTGTCGCAAACAACAGGCACTGGCGGAACCTCCTACACTTTTTCTCAAGACCTCACCTTGGGTTCAACGGGAGCGGACGTTAAGGCCTTACAGCAATTCCTCAACGCGCAAGGATACGCAGTTGCCGCTAGCGGAGCTGGATCAGTTGGCAACGAATCTACGTATTTCGGTGCCCTGACCAAAGCCGCTTTGGCAAAATATCAAGCCGCTAAAGGAATTACTCCATCTGTCGGATACTTCGGACCTAAGACCAGAGCCTACGTTGCCTCTCTGGGCACCGGCACAGGCACTGGAACTGGTACCGGAACCGGCACTGGAACTGGAACTGTCCCGACCGGAACGGGAATTTCTTTCGTGAATATTTCTGTTCCTAATGGAGACGTTCCGAGGGGTGCAACTGGAGTTACACTAACCAAATTTGATGTCACTTCAGCTTCAGCGACCACTCTTCAATCTCTGTTTGTGACTCTGAAAGGAGTCAGCGCTACGACCGACATCGCCCGAGCCTACCTCTATGAGGGAGACACTCGTTTGACTACCGGAAAGACTTTTTCTTCCGAGACATTAAAAGCTGAATTTGCCAGCTTAAACCTGGCGTTTACAGCCGGACAGAAGAGAACCTTTTCAGTAATCATTGATGTCGCCGCTGCTCCCACTTCTAACATCGGAGATGTCATTCAAATTGAGATTACTTCGGCTACCTTCAGCGCCGGAACCGTTTCCGGATTGCCTTTCGTTGGTTCGACACAAAGAACCAGCGGTGTAGCTGGAGCGACTTTGACACTTGCTAATACCGGAACCGTTGTTGCCGTAAAAGTCGGCGACACAAACGCCGTTTTGGCAAACTTCAGCTTGACCCCGGCCAACGAGCACGTGACCTTCAAGAGAGTCACTCTCAGAAACTTGGGAACGGCTGATATCTCAACCTTTACCAGTTGGGTTTTGGTTGATACAACCGGAGCCAAGTTGGCTGACGGTGTTGTTTCCGGAAGGTATGTTACCTTCTCCGGATTTAACTATGTCATCAACAACGGAACCCAGAGAAATTTTGAAGTCAAAGCGACTGTCGGAGCCGTCACCAATCCTGGCGTTTCCACCATCAGCTTCGCCGTTGACCAAAACTCTGACGTTTACGCTACCGGAAATTACTACGGATACGGAGCTCAGTTGATATGGAACGCTCTCCCTTACGTAACCAACGCCTACACCGAAGTTGCCGTTGTTGTTAACGGAGGTCAATTGACCTTCACCTTCAACGGACCCTCCGCTTCTAACGTTTCTATCAACAGCCAGGACGTAGTTTTGGCTGAGTTCACCTTGTCTTCGGCTATTAGCGGATATATGGATTCTATTCAGGTCAATATCTTCGCCGATGACGATGCGGACAATGATCCGTTCGAATTGGCTGGAGCTGGTGGAGACGGAGCTGACGCGGAAGGTTTGATTAACGCTGCCGGAACCGAAGCCAACTTGAAGGATATTAAAATCCGAAGGAAAACAGACACGACTACTGTCTGGGGTCCTTCTGAATTAAGCTTGGTTCAGACGAATGCTAACGACTCTGTCCAAACGCTTACCTTCAACGAGGACGTCACTTTGACGGCTGGCACATCTGTTGTCTATCAAATCACAGCTGATATTGATAACAACATGGGTGCTGGTATAGAAATCGGTGCCGCTTTGGTTGCCAACGGATTTACCGCTTGGGACAGCCAAAACAACGCTGTTAACAACATCATTCCGGCTGTTGCCAACTTGGGCAGCATTCGCGGAAACATCATGACCACCACCGCTGCAGCTTTGTCTGTGGCTATGGCTTCCAACCCGACATCACAAACGATGGTGGGTGGGGGATGGGTTGAGGCCGCTGGTGTTGTCTTTACCGCCGGTTCAGCTTCCAAAGCTTCCATCTCTGCCATAACCTTTACCGGTTTTGGAGACGATGACCCAGCTGGAGGAAGCTACACCGTTGCCGAGTTTGACGACATTGTTCAACAGTTGACTTTGTGGTCGGGTACGACCCAATTGGGTACAGCCGCTTCACCGAGCACTGTGGGAACATTTACTTTCAGCGGATTCTCTAAAGAAATCGCCGCTGGATCTTCCGAGACGTGGATCATCAAGGCCCTGCCTGATACCACTCTGGGAGGAGGACCTCCGGCAGACAACGACCTCTTCTACGTTGACTTGCAGTCCACTGCTGCTAACCTGACAACCAATGTCAGCGCGGTTGATAAGGATGCCAATCCTCTCGACACTGCCGCTGCCGCTGGTGAATGGGCTGGCGCAGCTGCAAATCTTAACGATGCGGAAGTCGTTGTAACTGTTACCGGATCGGGAGCCTTGACTGTCGCCTTGGACGGCAACACTCCTTACAGCCAGATGCTTTTGACTGGTTCTACGGGAAATGAAGCCTCCAAGTACCGAATTGATGCCTTAAACGAGGCCTTCAAAGTTGAGGCCTTGACGGTTGCCAACTTGACAGCCGCCGGAATTCCGGGAGCGACGGATGAACTGACGACTGTCAGTTTGTATGCAGCTCAAGGAGCGGGAGCTTCCACACTGGTTGCTTCCGGTTCGGTTGATTCAAACGGCAGAGTCAGATTCTCCAATGCTGCTGGACTCTTTACCGTTACCCCGGGAACTTCTGTCTACCTGACGGTTAAGGTGGATATTGCTACCGAGGGTTCGGGAACAACCGGAGCTGATTCTGGAGACAACGTCAGAATCGGTCTCTGGGTTGACAATAACGATGCTGTCACCGAGGACTTCAGAGCGGTTGGTGTTAACTCATCCACTGCTTTGGAAGAGGAGGGTGGTATCCCTGCCGCTTTGACCTTTGCCGATAACACGGCAAACGCCGACGGCGACGCGACCACTTTCGTTATCGCGGGCAATAATATGATTGACCGCAAGTCCAAACCGACTGTCGTTGCTACCGCCACCGCGGGAACTTTGACCAACGGAGAGGCAACTCTTCTTGAATACACTGTTTCCGCCTCCGGTTCTGACGACGTAGCTGTGAAGAGATTCCTCTTCAACTACTCCGAGACCGGGACTTTCTCCGCCTCTGACTGGAAACTCTATGAAGGTAGTAATGACATTACTAACCAAGTAGCCATCAGAGCGGTCGGCGACTTTGACAACAACGGCGCCTTGGACCTGGAACAGGATATTGATTCAACTGCCGGCGACATCGGCGTGACCGATGGCGGAGCGGCGATTGTTTCCGTCACCTTCACCAACGAGAAAGTTGTCTCGGCTGGTTCGTCCAAGACCTTTGCTCTCAAGGCAACTGTTGCTGGAGCCGGTACCGGTGAATCCACCACCTTGTCTATGAGAAATGACACGGTTAATGGAGGAAGCACCACGGCTTTGGGTCAGTACAGGGACATAGACGTCTATCTCTTCACAACTGTAGCTACCGACTTCACCTCCGGTGGAGCTGAAGTCCTTAGTGTGTTCTGGGATTTGAATGGAAATGCCGTCTTAGATGTTACCGACCCATCGATCGTTGAAGCTGGTTTTGCTGACGGTGTTGATCACACCACTGCCGGTGAAACTGTAAGCACAAGTCTTATAAGATTAACTGGAGCTTGCGCCCTTCTCACTGAGGCGGGTGCCGCTGACACCTTCACATTCGACGCTGATTGCGACGGTGCCATTGACGCTACAGAAGTTACCATTCTCACCAATGGTACTGGTCTTACTAACGAGGCTTACACGACTATCAACGACCTCAGACCTTACGCTTGGAGAACTGCAGCGGATACGGTGTTCTATCTTGACATCAACGGCAGTGCAGCCGACGATGCCACAGAGCCGACATTCGTTGTCCTTACTGGACACACTGCTAACACCTCAGCTGGTGTCGTCTCCAACTTCGTCTGGTCCGACTCTTCGGCCGACATTCACACGGAAATTACTGCTGATTGGGCGAACGGATTCTACGTCAACGCTCCTTCCAGCTCACTTTCCAACGTGAAGAAGACTTTGTCCTTGTAGTTTTCTAACTACAAGCAAACTAAAAAGGCCCCGCAGGGGGTCTTTTTAGTTTGACTGATTACGCCGATGATAGCCGATTTCCTCTGAAGGGGAGATTACCTCCAATAATGGCTGATTAACTCCGATATGATACAATTAAATCATGGTCAAAAAATTGGTGGATAAATTTTTATATGAGGACCTATCATACAAAATTCGTGGTTGTATATTTAGTGTTTATAATAATCTAGGTTTTGGTCATAAAGAAGAGGTTTACCAAAAGTCGTTAGCTATAGAATTTGAAAAAGAAAAAATCTTCTTTGAGAAGGAGAAAACCTTGCCTATTGTTTATGAAAATAAGAAAGTTGGTTATTACAAACCGGATTTTATTGTTGAGAATAAAATGATTATTGAAATAAAAGCGGTTGAATTTATGCCTAAGGCGTGTGAAACCCAACTCCAGTATTATCTCAAAGGAACCGGATATAAACTTGGATTCGTCGTAAATTTTGGTTCTAAGAAGTTAGACATAAGGCGGCGCGTCTGGTCTGTCGATTATCAGCGGTAATCAGCTATCATCTGAGGTCATCTGTTCTCAAAGTATCAAAGTATAAAGGTTTAAAGTTCAAAAAACCGGTTGATAAAGAGCAGAAAGAACTGGAAGAACTGATTCACAGCTATTTGCCAAAAGACCGCTCCCTTTCATAATTATCTGCGGTAATCAGCTATTAATCAGCGGCAATCTCATTAACGTAGTTATCCACACCCTCTATAACATCTTTCTTTATTTTTCGTTATAATCTATAATGTAGTGGTATGAGATGGATCGCCACAAAGGTCGATGCTTTTGGTTATTTTTACGGCGATTGCCTGTTGCCAAATGCGGTGCTTGCCGCGTAAATACAAACTTAATTGAAAAATAAAAATTAAATTCACCCTCCCAACTTTTTGAATTGAATTTTGGGGCAAAATTTTCGGACACTTTTGATTTAAAAAGCTGGGAGGGTAAAAAATAATTAGAAACGGTTATTAGCTGCCGTTGTGGTTGTTTACGTCTTTATCAGTGATAATCAGCCATGATCAGCGGTAATCGGTAATTTATAAAATATGAGTAAATTTGTAAGAGTCTTAGTGATAGGGTTTATGACCCTTTCGATAATTTTGTGGTCAGCCGGTTCGGCTTTGGCCGTTTCTGTGGCCGCCGACTATACCAAAACCGATGTCGCCACCGATACATTTGGTAGAAGCGAAACAAACCAATTGGTGTTTAATATCTTGCTTAACAACGATGTCTTGATTCATAACGGAGCGACAGCTTCAGTCGCCGGGGATCCTTTAATCGCCTTTCCTGCTGATACTAAGTTTATTGATTCTGACAATACAGGCGTTTACAGCGACGGGAAAGCAATACTCGTTTCCGCTGATGGTAACCTGACCGCCGGTGTCTTAAGCGGAGCCGGAACAGATGATGTTATTACCGATGGGACAGCCGATATTGCCGCCTTTGCCGCCACTCACTTTGTCTACGACGACAACGCTTCTGACAACAACGATTATGACAACGGCGAGGCGATTATTATTGATAATGATGCCGATGGAATGCCGACAGCCGGCGATACGGTAGTAACTGCCGGTTTGGCCGGAGTGATTGCTTTTGACGTCGGTGCCAACGACAAAGTTTATCTCGATGACTTTTTCTTGCCGCAACCGACTGGGTTCTTGTTGGAACAGCCGCTCCTTTGGCGACAGGACTTACCACGAGACTCAACCTTCTCGTTGGAGAAGGGGGACTTGCTTACTTAGATGATAATGGAGACGGATTTTACACTACCACTAAGGACACCAGTGCCGAAACAATTGTCTGGTTTGGCGCGGCGGGCAATCCTACCGATGGAGATGCCCTAGCTCTGACAACCACTTTCTTTGATCCGGCTCAATTGGCGGGTGATGATATTAATGGAACTTGGCTGGAAGATATGACTGCTTTGAGCACGATTATTGATGTCGGTTATGTTGATGCTGACCACAACAATGCTTACACCAATGGAGAGGCAATTGTTCAGGAGGCGGGTGCGGCTGCGATTGACGCCAACTTGGAAACAACCGACACGGTTCTGACGACCGGTCTTGCTGACATCACCGTTTTTCCGGCCACCGACATCTTTAACGATGATAATGCAGGTGCCACTTATACCGACGGCGAAGATATTTACAGAGAAACAGATAACACCGGAGACGGGGATAATGTTATAGATAAACTTCAGCTTAACGCCATTACTGTCCAGAATGCGGGAACAGCTGTCTTCAACGATATTGCCGCGGTTCATGTCTGGCTGGATGCCGATGGTAATGGAATCCTTAGCGCCACCTTAGACACCGATTTAGGGGCAATGACAGCCGACGCCAATGGCTGGACGCTGTCGGGATTGACAACGAATATTTCGGCTGCGGTTGCCCGACTCTTCGTGGCGGTGGATGTTTACTCGGGAGCTGATGATAATCGAACCATTCAAATGAGAATCCCTGTGAGAGTGGATGGTAACGCCAACGGCCAGTTTGATGCCGGTGACGAGGGTATCTTCGTTGATGGTGCCAATACCGTCGGTGATGGTCCGAGCGATACGGTCATTCTTAATGCCAACACCCAAACGATTGATGTTCCTTCCACTCCCGGAGGCGGAAGCGACACGACTGCTCCTGCCGTTCCGACCGGAATAACAGCTCAAGGAACAGGTGTGGCTGGAGAAATCAAACTGATGTGGACTAATCCAACCACCTCTGATTTTGCCGGAGTAAGAATATTTAGGTCTTCATCTTCCGGAACGGCGGCATTAAGCGGAGCGATTGTTGTGGTCTCCACGACTGCTACCACTTACACCGATACCGGCTTGACCGATGGGTCTACTTACTACTATGCCTTGAAGTCAATGGACAACAACGGCAATGCGGCAACTGCTTCGGAGGTGAGGAAGCCAGCCGTCAATAACCATAACGGCTACTTCCACGGAAGTGATAACCACGACTGCCACCACAACCACTCTGGCGCCGGTAACTCTGCCCTACGCCAGCCCAACGACTACTGAACAGATGCAAGCTAACCTGACTGCTTTGCTGGCCCAACTGACCTCTCTTCAGAACCAGCTGGCTGCGGTTCAGGGAGAAGCTCCTCCTTTGGCGGCTTCTTACGCTTTCAACACCAACTTTGGCCAGGGGATTAGAAGCGATACCGTTAAGAATCTACAGACAATTCTCATTCACGAAGAACTACTCGGATCGCAATACGCCACCGGTTACTTCGGTGTGCTGACCTTGGCGGCTGTCAAAAAGTTCCAGGCCAAGTACAATATTTCCCCTCAAAGCGGATATGTTGGTCCTTTGACCCGAGCGCAACTGAATAAACTCTACGGAGGACAATAGAACGATGGCCGCGGATGATAGCGCCTGCTGCCGATAGGCAGGAATGGCCACGGATGGAAATTAAAACCAAAAAGGAACCCCGCGGGGTCCCTTTTTGGTTTCGCTGATTGATGAATTGCGGGGCCATATCTCCATACTTTATTTTATGAGACGATCGTCCTATAATATAAGATATGAATTTGATATAAAAATTAATATGGTTATGAATACAAAACTATGGGCAGACACAAATACAGCTCATCTCTTGAACTTCTATCGGTTTTAACCAACTCGCTTGATAAATGGATGGGTCTCGACGACGATTCTTTGAGCAGTGAATTTAATAAAAATAGAAACCGTTATTATCAGGTAATTTGGAATCTTGAGAAAGATGGTTTAATTGAGAAATCGAAAAATGGTAAAAATGTTTTAGTTGCGATTACAAACAAGGGCAGGAGTCTTCTTAAAAAAATTATAAATGATAAACACAAGCTACTGTCACCGGACGTATATAAAAATAATCTTTCAAAAAGCGATTCGGTTATAATTGTAGCCTTTGACATTCCGGAGAAGCTTAGAAGTAGAAGGAGTCAAATTAGAAAAGTTTTAAAATCTTTGGACTTCAGGATGATTCAAAAGAGTGTTTGGATAGGAAAGAATAAAATCCCCGATGATTTTATAAGAGATCTAAAAGACCTCAACCTGCTTGTTTATATAGATATCTTTTCTATAAACAAGTCGGGGAGTTTGAAAAGTGTTTTATAGCCAAGAAGGCGTTTTACAGACGGCAGACTACGAGAAAGTATTTTTACAATACTTTAGAAATGGTGACGATCGTCTCATAAAATAAGGTGTTAGTTTTTCGGCCGATGGTTTTAAAATATTTTTCTGGTATTATTTAATCATGAAAGCTGTCACAAGATTTTCTCTCCTAGCCCTAGCCTTCGTTCCTTTGATAATAGATGCCTCGGTGTTTTTTCCCTATATCACCGGAAAGGTGATGCTTGTCCGGCTAATGGTTCTTTTGGCATCAACTCTTTTCTTTTTGGGTTTTGTTTTCCGGCAGTCGTTTCGGAAAGATATTTACCGGAAACTGACAATACTTTTTAAGAACCCCCTTTTTTTGTCGGCAGTTTTATTTTTTCTGATATATTTTTTGGGGACCATTTTTGCCGTTGACCAATTCCGGGCTTTTTTCGGAGACGTGGAAAGAGGGGAAGGGTTTTTGGGCATGGCCTCTTTTTTTGGCTTCTTTCTCTTTTCCCTTTTGGTCTTTGAAAAAAAAGATTGGCTGACATTTTTTAAGATTTCTCTTTTGGTCGGACTGGTTCTTTTTGTTAATGAATCTTATCAATGGCTGGTTTTGGGTCAGGACCGCCCCAGTTCTTATACGGGTAATCCCATTTATCTGGCCACTTATTTTCTTTTTGTGATTCTGGCGGCCATTTTTGTCGTTTCTGAAAGTGTCTTGATAAAAAACACTTTTTCCCGTCTTTGGAGAATCCTGGCCTGGGCAATAATCCCCTTATCGATTTTAGGAATCTTTGTTACCGAGACTCGGGGAGTAATTGTGGGATTAGTCGTCTCCGTTCTGCTGCTTTTACTCTATTTTATCTGGAAAGGTAAAGAAATTTGTATTTGGAAAGATCTCTCTTTGAGAAAACTGGGAGGGGGACTTTTGATATTAGCCGTTGTTTTTGGTTGTTTTTTTTATCTGACAAAATCTTCTTCTTTCTGGCAAAATGTTCCGGGTCTGGACCGACTGGCTCAGATGAATTTTAACGACGCCACTCTTCAGACCCGTCTTATTTCTTTGGGGGTAAGCTGGAATGCCATTAAGCCGACTAACGAGGGCTGGTTAAGATTCCTGGTCGGCTGGGGCCCAGAAAACTTTTCCATCGCTTACAATAAATATTACAATCCCCGCTACTACGAGTATGAAAGCAGCTGGTTTGACAGAGCGCACAATAAACCGATGGATGTCTTGGTGATGAACGGAGTTCTGGGGCTTTTAGTTTATCTGGCTATCTGGATTTCTTTCTTTTGGTTGGTTGTTAAAGACAAGAGACTAAATATTAGGGATTCAGCTCTGCTTTTCTTTGGCGTATCTTATTTTGTTCAGAATCTCTTTGTTTTTGATTCGATTTCAACTTACATTCCTTTCTTTTTTGCTTTGGCGGTTTTGATTTTTTCCACCAGAGGCGAATCCTCCTTTGACGGAGATTCTTTCCAAAAATCTCAATCGGAGGAAGTGTCTTCTCCAATACCCAATCTCCATTCTCTCAGGAAGATTGTTTATTATCTTCTTTTTGGAGCGGTGACGGTGTTTTTCTTAATTAGCTTCGTCTTGACGTCTCTCTCTTATTTTCAGATGAGAAATTATTTAACCGCCATTCAGTCGAGAGACGCCGACCAGCTACTGACAGTTTTTAAAAAATCGTTAACTCCCTATTCCTATGCCCAGGAAAATATTCGCACTCACTTTGCTGTCTATATGCAAAACTATAACGGACAGGGAGAGAAGGCAAACCAGTTGATTTTAGAATCTCTGGCGGCGATGGAAGATTTGGTGACTTATGAGAAATACAACCCCCGGCACTTTATTGTTTTAGGGCAATCTTATTTGGCTTTCGGGCGATCTCAAAGTAGCCTGGAAGTTGTCAAAAAATCCGAATTCTATCTTGCTAAAGCCTTCGAACTGGCTCCTCGGAGACAAGATATCCGCTACTCTCTCTCTTACATTTTAATTTCTCAGGGAAGAGCGGAAGAAGCGGTTAATCTTCTAAAAGAGACGGTGGCGCTTGACCCACAAGTGGCCAACTCTCATTTTTATTTGGGGATAATGCTGATGGACTGGGGAGAAGCTCACTGGTCGGAGGCCTTAAAACATTTGGAAACAGCCCTGACTCTTCCCGGACTGTCGGGTGATGGGAAAAATCCAGTTCTTTTAAAATCTACTTACTCCAAACTCTATGATTATTTTTATAAGATCAGGGATACCGAGAGTTTTGTCACTGCCGGGAGAAGATTAGCGCAAATCGAGCCGGAGAAAAAGGGATTATTGGAAGATTCTGTTATTTCGGCTCTTAAGGGAGAGTGGCGCAAGATAGATGTAGAATAAATTATGAATTTGGCCAGCAGGTTAAAATATATTTTTGGCGCGACGGTAAGAAGAAAAACGCTGGACAACCTTCTGGGTGATTGTCTGGAATATTTTGAAGGCGACTTGGTGGTTTTGGATATCGGCGGTCGCGATCGGGGAAATTTTAAGAAGCCGAAGGAATCAGTAAAAAAATGGATTTTTGCCGACATTAATTCTTCTCACGACCCCGACGTTGTTTTGAACGTGGCCGATATGAGCGCGATTAAAAATAATTTCGTTGACATTGTTTTGGCGACAGAGCTTTTTGAACACGTTAGCAAACCGGAAAAAGGAATCGGAGAATGTTTTCGGGTTTTAAAGAAGAAGGGCGTTTTCATAATTTCGGCGCCATTTTTGTATAGAATTCATAATGACCCTGACGATTTTCAGAGGTGGACGGATGAGAAATGGCGAAGAGAATTAAGAAAAACTGGTTTTAAGGTAGAGAGATTTGAAGTAATGGGAAGATTCTTTTCGGTGATGGCTGATAATTTTAGATTTTTCGTTCAATCGCTGCCAAGATTGTTGAGATATATTCTTTATCCTTTAGTTTTGGTATCGGACCTCGTTTCGCTTTTGGATAAAACTAATTTTGTTCTAGAGAATAATGTACTAAGCAGTTTTCACGGGGGATATTTTATGATTTTTAGAAAGTAGGTTTCTATGGGTAGGAATGTTGACTTCGAAAAATACGCACAAAATAAACCAATGGATGGGCCAATTTCTGATGATTTTATAAAAATTATCAACCCCATTTTTTCTCGGAGAACGGTGGATGATAAATTACTTGATTTTGGTTGCGGAGACGGTAAGTTTTTTAGTCTTTTTGTTAAATATTTTACGAAAGAGAATATTTTTGGCGTAGATGTCTCAAGAATAAGAATCGGAAGATGTCAAAAGAGAGGATGGAAAAACTCTTATTTGATTAAATACAATGAAAAAACATCTTTTGCGGATAATTTTTTTGATTATATTAAT
>Ga0075884_112_pt1 | contig 17634 bp, 19 predicted proteins | sample RifGroA1_FD_68307 | JGI IMG/M metagenome (GOLD analysis project Ga0075884, IMG submission 68307) | Parcubacteria bacterium GW2011_GWA1_45_10 | reverse complement strand
CCCGGCTCTGACCCGGCCCCTCGCCCACCCGGGCAACTTCAAGTACGCCTGGCGCCTGGACCGGCGCGGGCGCCGCTCGCTCCCGGCCAGCCTTCCCTACCCCAAGATCAACGCGGCTGCGGTGCGGCCGTTCGGAGGCGCCGATGGCTCGCAAGCCGCAGCGTAGGGTGATCCGGATCGGGCGCGTGGTCGCGCTCTACGGTGTCGAGGTCAAGCCCATCCTTCTGGAGGTCGGGCTCGAGAAGCTCGGGCTGCAGGCGCTCGGGAAGGGCTACGACGCTCTCCGGGTGATCGGAGTCGACGTCCCCCGGGGGCAGCGCGACTTCGACCTGGCGCTCGTCTTCCGCAACGAGGACCTCGCGGAGGCCTTCTTCGCCTCTGAGTTCGGCGCCACCGACCCCGCCGGCTGCTTCTTGGTCCAGGTCGGCGGCGAGACCTTCGACTCCCCCTCGCTCGCCGACGCGTTCACCCCGGTGTGAGGAGTGCCATGCCCATGAAGATCTTGACGAGCAAGAGCGAGAGCGGACAGGAGCGCACGCGGCGCGACCGCGCCTTCGGGAAAGAGGCTGGCCGACGCTTCGGCAAGGGAACCATCTCAACCTGCTACCAGCATGGCTCCTCATTGGAGTGGCGCTTCGTGGTGAGGCTGCCGTCGGGTGTGGAGGTCGAGGCACGAACCAGGGCCAGTGCTCTGGCTGCTGCGGCTCGAAAGAAGAGGAGCTGACCGTGGGCTACGACCGCAAGAAGCTCGACGAGCTGAAGCCCCGCCCCCGGCAGGGGCTGCTTACCCTCAGCGAGGACGGCGGCGGCCGTCGCTGGTTCCTCTTCGGTGAGCCGGTGCACGCCGGCACCGCCCTCGAGCTGCGCCTCGCCGGGGACCGCTGGGTCCTAGGTCGGTTCGAGACTGGGAACGGAACGCGGCTCCCGCACTTCTACCTGCGCCTGTGGAACGCCAGGGAGAACGAGGAGGACTACTGCGGCGCCCCGCAGGTCTCGTTCGAGATCCCGAGCGGCGCGGTCCTGCGCTGGCCGGGGCCCTGATGCGGTTCTACCTCGGCACCCACCAGACGGACTGGCTCGGGAAGACCGAGGTGCCGCTCTTCGTGAGCCGCCGGCGCCTGGCGCTGAGGAAGAAGCTCCCGCGGGCGGCGGGACGCTGGGCCCTCGACTCCGGGGGCTTCTCGGAGCTGTCGATGCACGGACGCTGGCAGACGAGCGCGGCTCAGTACGTCGCCGAGGTGCGTAGGTTCTCCGCGGAGGTCGGGAACCTCGACTGGGCCGCGATCCAGGACTGGATGTGCGAACCGCACATGCTGAAGCTCACCGGGAAGACGATCGCGGAGCACCAGGCCTTGACCATCGCGAGCTACCACGAGCTCCGCTCGCTCGCCCCGGAGATCCCGTGGGCTCCCGTGCTTCAGGGCTGGCGCCGTGCCGACTACCTGAGCTGCTTCGAGCAGTACGCGCGGGGGGGGGGTAGACCTTCGCGCTGCGTCGATCGTGGGGCTCGGCAGCGTGTGCAGGAGGCAGGGGACGAACGAGGCGGAGGGCTTCATCCGCGAGCTCGCCGGCGCGGGGCTGCGGCTGCATGGGTTCGGCTTCAAGATGCTCGGGCTGCTCCGGGTCGGCGACGCGCTCGCCTCGAGCGACTCCCTGGCGTGGAGCTTCCACGCGAGGAAACGCCCTCCGCTCCCGGGCTGCGTGCACCGCTCCTGCGCCAACTGCCGGCGCTACGCGCTGCGGTGGCGCGACGACCTGCAGGGCCGCCTCGACGCGCTGGCGGTGGCGAAGCGACAACTTCGGCTGTGCTGATCGGGCCAGGGCCCGAGGGAGAAGTCCGATGGCGAAGCTGGTGACGTGGGAGTGCGACTGCGGCGGGCACGACGGCGAGGGCTGCGGCGTGAAGGCCGAATTCGAGTCGGGGGCCGCGCCGGACGGCTGGCGGTTCGTGACCACGATCGTGGCCACCAACAACCTGAACAAGCCCATCGGCGGCGACGACGAGCCGAAGTGCGGCCGGGCGATCTCCTACCTCGCGCCCGGGCACCACCGCGGCGCGAAGGTCCAGGAGATGCTGCTCGACGCGATGAACGAGGCCTTCGAGAAGCTCGCCACCGACCCCAAGCGGCTGCCCAGGTAGAGGAGAGTCCGATGGCCACGAAGAAGCGCCGCACCTCGCAGCGGACCCACCACCTCTACACCGGCGGCCGAAAGGTGCCGTCGGGTCCCGTCTTCTCCACTCCGGAGCCGGCGATGAAGAAGCGGAAGAAGCGGCGAAATTTTTGAGTACGAAAATTTAAAACACCATGAAGGTCTTATTTCTTCAAGACGTTAAAGGAACCGGCAGAAAAGGGGAGATAAAAAACGTCTCTGACGGCTATGCCCGAAATTTTTTGATTCCCAAAAAACTGGCTGTTGCCGCCACGCCTCAGGTTGAAAAAGAAAAGGAAGAAATGAAGAAAAGGGAGGATTCGGAGAAAAAGAAAAAATCTCAGATTATAGATGAACTTTTGGAAAAACTGACTAAAGAAACTTTCCAATTCAAAATTAAGACCGGGGAACACAATGAGGTCTTTGGCTCCATTCACGACGATCAGATAAAAGAAAAAGTTTTGGATTTTATCAACCAGCAAAAAAAAGTACCTTTTACCAAAGACGAGATTGACCTGGAGATTAAACCCATGAAAGAAATCGGGACTAAAACCATCCCCGTTAAAATCGGTAGGGGAGAAATAGCTAAAATCGTTGAAGTAACAATAGAAATTTTTCCAGAAAATTGAATGGGCGACCAGCAGGCCGCCCGAGGAGTACAACGCCGGTCCTCTCAGTGCCTAGCACTGAATGGCCAGTAAAGAAACCGTTTCAGGAGCGATGGGGGAAGCGGTCCGAGAACCACTTCGCGCTCGCGATCGCGCTTGCGACCGCATTTACTGCAGAAGTTGTGGTGATCCAACAGCTCGTTCTTGCAGAAGACACATGTAGGAAGGTACTTCACTGTAGTTTTGCTGCCGCACTGCGGACAAAACTTCGCAGAGATTAGCGGCAGCGACCCTTGACACTTTGGACACCAGGTTTGAGGCATCTGACTGTTCCTCCCTTCTTTTATATAATAGGATAGGGATATTGCTATGTCAAAGATGGCTTCTATGTCATACACAGAAGCCATCTTGAAGATAAAAGATTTTACTTCACGCTTATTTGGGTGGCGTAGCGGATGTTGCCGTCAAATTTAATTTTCTTGACTGATCTAAACTGAACCACTCCGTTTCTAGCGGCATAAAGGGTGTCATCGGCACCGGTTTTGACGTTTCTCCCGGCCAAATAACGGCTGCCTCTCTGCCTGATTAAAATTTCTCCGCCTCTCACCGGCTGGCCGTGCTGTCTTTTTACCCCCAGCCGTTTGGACTCCGATTCTCGGCCCAGTTTGGTTGAACCGAGTTGCTTAGTATGTGCCATATTTGTATATATTTTTATCTGATAAAAATATAGTTAGAATTATGAGCATCCCGCTCTTGCTTCAAGGGCGGGATCGCCCAATGTCTAACTATATAAACTTGTCAATTTTTCATCTACCGTTATGAGCATCCCGATTAAATTTTTCTGAAAATTTGGGGGGGGGTAGACTGTTGCTTAGATCTCTAAATCAATAAGTAAACCCTTCTCAATTCGGCTATTATATCTTATAATTATCCATTATGTCAATGTATTATGCTCTGGTTGGTGTCTTTATCGTCAGCGCCATTTCTTTTGTGGGAGCTTTAACATTAGCTCTCAATACGGAAAAAATAAAAAAAATCATCGTTTTTCTGGTCAGCTTGGCCGTAGGAGGTCTTCTGGGAGATGCCTTTATTCACCTCATTCCGGAAGCATTTGAAGAACTGGGAAGGGGATTCGCTTCATCAATACTGGTGTTAGCCGGAGTTGTCTTATTTTTTGTGATGGAAAAATTTATCCGTTGGAGACATTGCCACTTGGACATATCGGAGGATCGTCTCCATCCGGTGGTTACAATGAACCTAGTAGGGGATGGAATTCATAATTTTATAGATGGAGCTTTAATTGCCGCCAGCTTTGCGGTGAATATCCCTCTGGGTATAACCACTACTTTGGCAGTTATCCTGCACGAAATACCCCAGGAAATTGGGGATTTTGGTATTCTAGTAAAAGGAGGATTGACGCCCAAAAAAGTTTTGCTGTTGAATTTTTTTTCAGGATTATTGGCGGTTTTGGGAGCTTTAGCGGTTTTTGTCATCGGATCAAGCGTCGAAAATTTATTTATCTATCTTATCCCAATAACCGCCGGAGGGTTTATTTACATAGCCGGATCTGACTTGATACCCGATTTGCACCATAATCACGGCGATCATCCCAAAACATCAGCCGTTCAATTATTTGCTATAGTTCTGGGAATAGCATTAATGGCAGTACTTCTGTTGATTGAATAGTAGCTAGTATTTGGTAGTTGGTATATTGTGTAAGAATATATGGATCAATCCGAGACTAGAGCCTGTCAAAACTGTAAATCAGATTTCGTCATAGAACCGGAGGATTTTGATTTCTATAAAAAAATAGATGTGCCGCCGCCGACTTGGTGTCCGGAGTGCAGGATGAAGAGAAGAATGCTTTTCCGCAATGAGTTCAATATGCACAAATGTGTGTGCGCTCTGTGCGGTAAGGAAACTATTTCTCACTATCCGGATAAGGTTGAGTTTCCCATATACTGCAATGAGTGCTGGTGGTCTGACAAATGGGACCCTATGGATTATGGGCGGGAGTATGACCCAAGCAAAAATTTTTTTACTCAATGGAAAGAACTTTCCGATGCAGTGCCCAGACCCAACTTAGAAGCCTACCAAAATGAGAATTCGCCTTATTCTGATTACACATGGTTTTCTAAAAACGTATATCTCTCGCCATCTACACTGGATTCCGATACCGTTTCTTACTCTAAAGGCACGTGGAGTTGCAGAGACACATTTGATTCCATGGTTATTTTGAACTCGGAAAATGTTTACGAAGCCTTAGATTCAGAACGTTGTGTGAATTGTAAGTTCATATCTGACTGCAAGGATTGTTTGAAAAGCTCATATCTTTTTGATTGTCGCAACTCTTCCGATTGCTTTATGAGCAGCAACCTGCGCAATAAAAGATTTTTTTTCCGCAATAAACAGCTTACAGAGGAGGAATATCATAAAAGTATAGGCGCTATGGATAAGGACTACAAAACCCAGAGAGAATTATATTCGGAATATATCCGGTTGCGAGAAAGTGCGCTTCATAAGTATGCAAACACGGTCAAGTGCACTAATTCTTCCGGTAATAACTTGTCTAACTGCAAAAATTCCATACACTGCTTTAATTGTGCAAATTGTGAGAATGCAAAATATGGCGTGCAGATGAATCACGCGAAAGATATTCAGGATATGTATGGAGTGGGAGACAAAGAAGCATCACTACTTTATGATGGGGTGAATGTGGGATACCTGGATGCAAATATTTACTTCTCTGCCAACACGTTTGAAAACTGTGCAAAGGCACAGTATTGCGACTATTGTCGCGTCAGCCAAGATCTATTTGGGTGTATTGGTTTGAGAAAAAAGCAATACTGCATATTGAATAAGCAGTATAACAAAGATGAATATACACAGCTTCAGAAAAAAATTATCAAAGAAATGAGCGAAAATCATTTTATTGATTCCAGAGGCAACGTTTACAAATATGGCGAATTTTTCCCTCAAGAGTTTTCGCCATTTGCGTATAACGAGGCAATGACACAGTTCTATTTTCCTATCAATAAAGAAGATGCAATAAGTTTAGGGTATAGATGGATGGAGCCAGAGACAAGAGGGTATCGAGCAACAAAAACTGCAGATGAACTCCCGGACTCAATAGAGAAAACCGATGACCATATTTTAGATGAGATTATTGGCTGTGAACACGAACAGAAATGCGAACACAACTGCACACTTGCGTTTAAAATAACTTCTCAAGAGCTTCGGTTCTATCGTAAGATGGAAATTCCTATTCCTCGACTTTGTCCTGGATGTAGGAATGGAGAGCGAAATATCTTGTGTAATCCGGTTAAACTCTGGCATCGAACCTGCCAATGTGCTGGTAAGTCATCAGAAAACAAGGTTTATACCAATACAATCCAGCACCAACACGGAGATTCTCCCTGTCCCAATGAATTTGAGACAAGCTATGCTCCTGACAGATCGGAAATAGTCTATTGTGAAAATTGCTACAATAGTGAAGTTGTGTAGGGCAATTTTCGTCCTGAGCCTGTCGAAGGGCGGAAGCTGTTATAACGCGGAAGTAGTCTAGAGTAGGGGATAGTAACAATTAGTTAAAAGTTTAAAGTATAAAGTTTATAAAGTATGAGGAAATACCTGATTCAAATCAAAGAATTTTTTATAAAAAATAAAAAGGATATTCTCCTTTTTGTTTTAGCTTTTTTAATTATCGGACTGGCTGTCGGGATAGGGTATCTAGTGGGGAGAGAGTTCACACAAACGCCAATTGTTATAAATAAATACTCAAACTAAGTAGAAAAGTTTGTAAAGTTTATAAGGTTTATAAACTAATTACAAATATCCCGCCTGACGTAGCCAAAATTCGTTCTCCCACTCCCAGAGCTTTTTGGCTCCGAGAAACGCTTTGAAATCCTCTTTCCAGTAGGGGAATTCTCTTAATTCCACTTCACCGCGCAGATCGGACCATTCATGTTCGCAGGTTTCCGATTTAGCCCGAACATTTTTATCTTTGGGATCCCAAGCCAGACGGATTTTATCCCGGCCGCCCTTGGGACGCAGAGTGGCTCCACATTTAAAACAAATTTTATTTTGGTCAATGCGAAGTATCCACCGGGTCTGTAGGGTAGGGAAGTCCCTTTCCAGTGCTGCCACATAAGCCGATGTCTGAAGATTGTAGTCCCGATATATCGATTGGGAAGTTTTAATGTCTAAGACACCGAATTTACCTCCGATGATGGCCAGAGCGTCCAGGGTCCCGGCATAGCGCTCGTCAAAATTTACGATCCTTTTCTCCACCTGCTCGGGATCAACCTGAATCCGGTTCTTATCCACAAACTCCAGAAAAGCATCTACTGCCGGCCTCACAGAATCGTCTATAGCAGGGGATTTACCCGTTAGGATATCTTCTACCGTCTCGTGGATTAAAGTGCCCTCAGAGGCCGATTTTGCCTTAATATCCTCGCCTTCCTGGAAGGAATTCATCTCGGCATAGAACCTATAAAGGGCCGGTTTGGCCTTGATTTCCACGATTTTGGTCACTCGGGGATACCAGCTACCGTCTATTTCATATCCCGCCAGTTCCTTGAAGTGTTTGAGATTAAAATAGTCAGGCATGAAATTTTCTACTAATTGCGAATTATGTACTAATATACGAATAAGAGAGGTTCTAAGAGGGAATTAGTGTTTTTGGCTGTTTTCCTAGTTTACAACGTGTCGCACAATAATGGTTTCACGACGCATTATAGAAATAAGACATCGTGATAACCACGCGATATTTTACAACAGTTGTAATCCAACCATCGTAAAATGTCTTGCCAAACAGCTACCGCAAAATATCTTTGAGACTGCTAGTTATTTAAATAAATTAAAAATCCAGGTGAAAATGTCTATTAAAACGTTAAAGAGAATAATGAAGAGCCGGACGATAAATTTTAGGAAAGCCAGAACGACTTGGATAACGTCTCCTACCACGATGGCCGAATTGAGCCAAAGAAAAGCGGCTTTCGACAGACCGGCCAGAATATTGTAAATAATCACCAATTCATCCCAGACGCCTTCTTTTTTCAGAAAGTCGACTACCGGAGTAAAAACCAGCGCCAGGAATTGTTTGAAATTAAATAACTCATTCATAGATGATAAATTTCTTAAATATTCTTGACCATCATATTATACAACAAAAAGTTAAAGAGCCAAATAATTTCTCGGATTGATGTCTCCACCGAGAGGCATTTTAGGACCGCAAGAAGCGCTGCCTTCAACCCGGAAAGTGGAAGAGTCGTAGACGGTAAAGTGAAGATGAGGGCCGGTAGCATAGCCGGTTTTTCCTACATAGCCAATCACCTGTCCCCTTTCCACCTTGTCTCCCTCGTTAACGACATACATCGAAAGGTGAGCATAAAGAGTCGTCAGTCCTGAATAGTGTCTGATAGCCACATATTTTCCGTAAGCTCCCCGGTAACAGTATCTGTCCTGGTTTTCCACGGACACTACTAGCCCGTCTTGGGCTGCGTAAACTGGTGTGCCTAAAGGAGCCCCAAAATCAAGACCGTTATGCCATTTTCCCTTATAAGCTCTTTGAGCAAATTTGGTTGCTCCGTATTCTTGAGTGACCGAGGAAAAATTAATCACCGGCAAACTCAAAAATCCGGGAATGTTTTTAGGAAGGTTTTTATAGTTAATCTGGGAACGCAGTTCCGTTTCCATCTTTTCTATTTCCAGAGCAATGGCCAGTTGTCTTTCTTCTAATTCTTTGAGTGATTCCTGATATATTTTTTCTTTATTTTTGGTTTCTTCCAAAAATTGGTTCTTTTCCTGTTTTAAATCGTCAGCGATAACTTTTTTATTCTGAAGTGTCTGGTGTTCCACTTCCTTTTGGCTTTTGACGCTGGCTGTTTTTCCCAGAACCACTTCCAAATTGTTTTTGGCTTGGTTTAACTCGTCGATTCTGACCAGCAGATCACTGTTCATGTCTTGAAGCGATTGAATATCAAAAACTCCATCCGAGAGCGTTTTATTTTTTAAAAGAAGAAAGAGAATGTTCTCATTTTCCCTTTGCTGAAGTTGTCTTAAAACTTCCCCCAGGGCCCTTTCTTTAACTTCAAGTCCCGTTTCAGAATCGGAGATATCCTCCTGCAAAGAACCCATTTCCAAATCCAGTTTTTCGATCGTTACCTTGCTGGAACGAATCCCTAAATCAATTTCCTTGATATTGGTGTCTATCTTTTTTAACTCCGAAGAAAGAGTGCTTTTTTGGGACTGAGTTTCTTCCAGTTTCTTTCTCTGCCCCGTTAAAATAGCGACTATTCCCCCGAAAAACGACAATTTAAAAAGGAAGGATATTCTCTTCATTTTCTAGACTCCAAGAAAAGAGGAGGCTTTTTTAATAGCTTCGTCAATCCTGGCCAGTGTTTCTTTTTTGCCCAAAACCGACATAATTTCAAACGGCCCGGGAGAATTTCTCTTTCCCGATAAAGCTACCCGCAAAGGCCAAAGGGACTCTCCCCTGCCCAGAGTTTCCGCCAGCGGCATTAATTCTTCTTCCAACTTGACCGCTTCAAAATCTCTTTCATCTATCTTTTCGACAGCCGAGTGAAAATTCTTCAGATTCATTACTACTTTATCAAAAGACATTCCCTGCCATCTCAAGAGTTCCGCTTCCCACTCCCCCATTTCAAAAAAGAAATCAGCCAGTTCCTTAAACTCGGAAAGTTTTTTCATTCGATCCTTTTCAACAACCAGTGCTTTTTTCAAAACTTTTTTCTGGGAAAACCAGGAGGAAGGAATTAGTTTCTTTATTCTTTTCATCAAATCGTCCAGTGGAAGATTTTTGATGTACTGAGAGTTAAACCAATCAAGTTTGTCGACATTAAAAACCGCTCCCCCTTTCTGGACCCGTTTTAAACTAAAACTTTCGATCATTTCTTCCAGAGAAAATATTTCCTGATCGTCCTCTGGATGCCACCCCAGAAGCACTAGAAAATTCAAAACTGCTTCGGGAAGATACCCCTCTTTTAGATATTCAACAAAAGAGGTCTCCATTTTTCTTTTGGACATCTTGCTTCGGTCAGGAGCCAAAATCAAAGGCAGGTGAGCATACTTGAAATCTTCAAAACCCAGAGCTTTTTGGATAATTATCTGTCTGGGAGTATTGGAAATGTGTTCTTCTCCCCGAATGACGTGAGAGATTTTCATTAAACCGTCATCAATGACATTGGCCAAGAAAAACAGGGGTGATTCTTCGTCCTTAGCGAGGATAAAATCGCCGATGGTGTTGGAATTGACCGTTATTTTCCCCCGAATCAGATCGGTAAATTCCAAAGAGAGATTGGAAGGGGTGATTAGACGGATTACTCCTCCTTGGCTTTCTTCTTTCTTTTTTTCCACATCGGATGAAGAAAGGTTCCGGCATTTGCCGCTGTATTTGGGAGCCATACCGGCTGCCAGCATCGCCTTTCTCTCTTCTTCCAGATCTTCTTGGGAGCAAAAACACCAATATGCCCTTTTTTCCTTCAAAAGCTTCTGGATGTACTTTCTATATATATCTTTTCTCTCGCTTTGCCGATAGGGTCCGTAAGGCCCGCCAATATCCGGCCCTTCGTCCCAGGTAATCCCTAAAAGCTTAAAACCTTCCAGAATATCTGATTCGTAGACAGGCAAGGATCTCTTGGTGTCGGTATCTTCTATCCGAATGATAAATTGGCCCCCCTCTTTTTTGGCAAAAAGATAGGTAAAAAGAGCGGTTCTAATACCTCCCAAATGCAAATAACCCGTCGGCGACGGGGCAAATCTAACCCTGACAGAAACATTTTCCGTCATCTTTCCATTTTAGCACAAAAACAGCTGTTTTTGAAGAGGAAGGGGTGTTGCTAACTACCAACCACCATTCTGGCTATTTCTTTGGCAATAATGGCTGCCGCCTGAGGTTTGGCAAAATCCCCTATTTTCTCAATCATTGACTGGTATTTATTCTTATCGGAGAGAATAGTGTTCAACTGGGAGAAGAAAATGGACGGTTTTAAATTATCCTCCTCAATCACCAGACAGCCCCCTCTTTTAGCGTATTCGTAAGCGTTATAATACTGGTGGTTGCGAGCTGCTTCTTTCAAAGGAATAAGGATGGACGGTTTTTTGAAGTAAGCGATTTCAAAGATAGAGTTGCTTCCCGCCCGGGAAATAATCAAATTGGAAGCAATTAATGTTTCTTTTAGATCGCCCCGGAAAAAATCAATGATTTTATACCGATTTCTTTCTTCGGCGATAAAATTCTTGGTAGCTACCGCCAGCTCGGTTTTAAAGGCATCAAAATTAGCCGTTCCGGTCTGATGAAGCACTTGATAGCGGGAGACGAATTCTTTGGCGTTATCCAGCATAAAATCATTGATTCTCACCGCTCCTTGAGAACCTCCCAAGACCAAAATCAAAGGCAAATTTGGGTCAAACCCCATAACTTTTTTGGCTTTTGTCTGGTCTAAGTCGCCCTCTTTCTCCAAAAGAAACGGCCGGATAGGATTCCCCACCAAAGCTGTTTTCTTTTCGTCAAAAAATTCCAGTGCTTTGGTAAAGGAAACGGCGATTCTTTTGGCAAAACCAGCCGAGATAGAATTGGTCATTCCCGGAATGGAGTCGGATTCGTGAATAAAAATCGGCACTCTGAAAAAATAAGCCGCCAAAACTACCGGCAAAGCTCCCGGTCCACCTTTGGAAAAAAGAATGTCGGGCATTTTCCAAAACACCTTCCAGAAGGCGACAATCAAAGCAAAGGGAGTTTTTAGAATATCGAGAACATTTTCCAGAGAAAAATAACGGCGAAATTTGACATTAATCACCGGGACTATTTCAATCTCCAATTTTCCAAACTCAGAGGAAAAAGCTCCCGGATTGCCAAAATAACACATCTTCAAATTGACATCAGGCAGGGAAGAAAAAACTTTTTTTGTTTCTTCAGCCACCGCCAGCAGCGGATTGATGTGTCCGCCGGTTCCTCCTCCGGTGAAAGCGATTCTTATGTTTTTCATAGAAAGTATCGATGCGAATATACTAATTTACCAATGATACTAATTTTAATTCCTATTAATTCACGTTTCAGTTAACGATATCAATATTTGTATAATTAGTATTTTCGTATATTAGTATCGATACTATTTTAAATTAAATCATTGATGTATACCTTGAAATATTAGCAATCATTCCCATCATCGTCAAAGTTACCGCAAAAGAAGTGCCGCCGTAGCTGATAAGCGGCAGAGGTACCCCGGTAAAAGGCAAGAGCCCGGAATTAGCGGCAATATGAACGATTGCCTGAAGAGAAATAACGGAAACAAACCCCAAAAGGCAAAGTTTGGCAAAGTCATCATGACTTCTTTTGATGAGAGTCGTTCCTCTCCAAAATAAGATTAAATAGGCCAAAATAACCAGAGAAACGCCAAGAAAGCCGAATTCTTCGGCAATGACGGCAAAAATAGAATCCCCCATCGGTTCGGGTAAGACGTTGTATTTGCCGGTTGATTTTCCAAACCCCACTCCCCAAAGACCGCCAGTGCCGATGGCGATTAACGATTGTTCCAGATGAAAACTGTCCGGCTGGACGTCCTTAATCACCAATGACGGAGAGATATTTTGAGCAATCGTGTTCCAATAAGGTGCAATTCTGGAAAAACGATAGGGAGTCACGAAAGCCAAAAGAGCAATTGCCAGAAGACCAATCAAAACCGTTAAAAGAATCTGTTTCCAAGAAGCGCCGCTGAAAAAATAAACAATCACTCCCGCTCCCAGAATAATCACCGCCGTAGTCGTTGCCGGCTGAAAGAAAATCAGCCCGCCGACTATGATGGAGACAAAAACAAAAAGCCCGTATGTTTTCCAACCTCCTTTTAAACTTCTTACCTGAGAACTGGAAAGAAGAACAGCCAGATAAAGAATAAAAGTTATCTTCAATATCTCCGACGGCTGAAAAGAAATAGGACCAATTTCAACCCAGCGGAAAGAACCGTGGGATTGATAACCCAAGGGCGTAAAAACGGCGGCCAATAAAATCAAGCTGGTAAAAAAAACAAGAGGAATAATTTTTTTCCACCGGCGGTAGTAAATAAAATAAGTCATTAAAAAACCGACTATCCCCGGCAGGAATCCTTTAAGAAATTGATTTTTTAAAAAAAGATAGGTGTCGTCATATTTAATTTTAGCCAAATCCGAAGAAGCCGATGCTAAGAAAAAGAACCCGCCCAAAACCAAAAAAAAGAGAACACCGATAATCCAATAGTCGGGTTTATGACCGGATAACAAAGACCACTTTCTCCTAAACATTAATTTTAGATTCGCATGTGTGTGCCTGCCCCATTAGACAGAATGATTGTCTAACGGGGTGAACATACCGCTTTAGCGACGCTTTTCGCATACTATTTTTTCCGATGCCTGAGCACCCGCCCTCCGCTGGCGAAGGCTGGATTGATATTCCCCTCCTCCACAGCTATTTTACCGTTGACCATAGTCATTTTTACATCAAAATCCTTGTCCAGCAAAACCAAGTCGGCAAAATAATTGTCACTGACAAAACCTCTCCCTTCCAGATTCAAAATCTTGGCAGGCAGGCCGGATATTTTGTGGACAGCTTTTTCAATATTCATTCCCAAACTACTCGCTTTTTTCAGAAAAACAGGAAAACTCTTGTAAGCCCTTTCCGGTTTAAAGGGCAGGGGTAAATCGTCAAAATTGGGGCTATTGGAAGAAATCAGAGAACGGGAAGAAAGAAGAGATTTTTCTATCTCCTGGGGATTGAGATTTTTATAGAAAATAACTGCCCGCAGACGAGTGGCCTCCATGAGAGCCAATAAAGCCGCCCCTTCTTTCAAATCCCGGTTCTGGGCAAATTCCAATAACGTTTTTCCGTTTAATGATTCTATTCCGGGAGCATTTAAAATAATAGTTTCGTCCGCTTTCAGTCGAGGAAAAGCCTTTTTGGCTTCTTTGGCAACTTTCTCATCCTTCAGTTTTTCTATAATAAGATTGCGGTCGGAATTTTTGAGAGAGTCGGGAATGAGGGAATCGATAGGAACGGCGCTGGCATCGAAAGGATTGACGTCAAAATAAACATCGGCTTGGGCTGTTTTTTCTTCGATTAGTTTCAAAGACGATTCAAAATCTTTTTCAAATCCCAAGAATGGTCTTAGATGGCTGATAATTGTTGTCATTCCCATTTCCTGACTGAGGCGAATAGTCTCTTTGACTGCATCTAAAATAAAATGTTTTTCGTTTTTTAAGTGAGTGGTGTAAATCCTGCCGAATTGCTTAACGACGTCCACCAGAGCCCGCAGTTCGTGATAACCGGTATCCTGATAAGGAAAATATCCCAGCCCGGTCGACATTCCAAAAGCTCCCTCTTTCAGAGCTTGAGTAAGAACGAAACGAAAAACTCTCAACTCGTTGGCAGTCAAATTTCTAAATTCATGAGGGTCTTTAACGATATCTTCCCGAATCACCCGATGACCGACCAGCGTAGCCAAATTGACCCCGATTTTTTTTTGTTTTTCCAGAACCGCCAAAAATTCCCCCACTTTTTTCCAGTTCAAATTAATATGGTTTGTTTTTGACCAGCTCCAGAAATGATTCAAAGAGCCGTAAAAAGAAGGCGCCAAAGAAAATCCACAGTGTCCGATAAGCATGGAGGTTACCCCCTGAATCAGAAAATCTTTGCATAAAGGCGAGGAAAAGAGAGTTAAATATCTGTCCGAACTGGAGTTTAAATCAATAAAACCGGGGCAGAGGTAAAGTTCGTTGCCAAAAATAATTTTGTCGGCCTTGTAAGAGGAAAAATTTCCGACGGATGCAATTTTCTCGTCTCTGATTAAAACATCGGCTTTCTGGAGACTGCGGCCGCTGCCGTCAGCAAGAATAATGTTTTTGATTAAGGTAGTCATGAAACCGTATATCGTATTTTGTATATCGTGTACAGTATTTAGTATATAGTATGTAAAACGACTCTAACAGCGGGAAGTGGTATCTTATATTTATTATACACGATTCATTGCCAAAAATAGAAGTTTTTATTATGCTGAGGTAATGAGTGAAAATCAGACAAAAGAAGAGCCTCTCAAACAAATCAGGGATGAGGTGATTAATCTAAAAGAATCCCCGCTCTATGAGTACCGGGTGATTAATAATTATTACCCCGTTATTGGCCAGGGAAGCCACAACGCTAAGATTATGTTTGTTGGAGAGGGACCGGGAAGGAACGAGGCGGAAACCGGAGTGCCTTTCTGCGGAGCGGCCGGAAAAATCTTAGATGAACTTCTGGCAAGCATCAATCTTCCCCGTCAGGAGGTTTATATTACCAATATTTTAAAAGACCGCCCTCCCGAGAATCGCGATCCCCTACCCGAAGAGATAAAAATCTACGGACCTTTTTTGGACAGGCAAATTGACATTATCCAGCCGGAAGTGATTATTCCCTTGGGAAGATTTTCTATGGCTTACATTATGGGAAGATTCGGTTTAAAAAGCGAACTCAAGCCTATCGGTCAAATTCACGGCCAGATATTTTCTTCCAATCCTCTGCTGGGACCGTCGGTAAAAATTATTCCTCTCTATCATCCGGCTGTCTCCGTCTATAACGCCAATACCAAAGAAGACCTGAAGAAAGATTTTCAGATATTGAAGCAATTTATGAATTAGTTAAAAGTTGAAAGTGTAAAGCATAAAGCCGGAAACAAATAGAAACATTTTACTTTAAACTTTCTACTAATCTGATTGCTCCCTGACGAAGAACTACGACTCTTCCTCTTCTAAAAGCAACCAAAGTTGAAGGAGCTGATTTAAGATTCCCTCCGTCAATATAAAAATCAACTTTGTTTTTGAAATATTTTTTTGCCTCTTTTACATTAGGGGCCGGTTTTTTTCCTTCCGGATTGGCGCTGGGAGCTACCAGCGGCCCAACCTTTTTTATAAGAGAAGTCAGAGGTCTTAAGGCCGGCAGGCGAAACGCCAAAGTTCTCGTTCCCCGGTGAAGATAAGAGAATTTTTTTGAAGAACAGGAAAAAACAACGCTTACTTTTCCAGGCCAATTTTTTCTAATAAACTTTTTGACTTTGTAATCAATTTTTATTCCAAAAAGTTTTAATTCGGTCGGAGAAGAGATTAAAACAATGAAAGGTTTTTTGGAATTTCTGCGGCGAAGACGGTAAATTTTCTCTACCGTTTTTTTATTAAGCGCCGACCCGACAATGCCGTAAATAGTATCGGTGGGAATCACACCAACCCCGCCATTCTTCAATAAATCTATAATTTCTTTATTTTTTAGAGATTTAAGCACCATTTCGTATTTCGTAGCGCACTGCTATTGCTCAAAAACAAAGACCGCTGCCGCTATCACCGAAGTCCAGAGACCTTCTTTGTGGCCTTCGGCCGATTGGGTAATGTTGGTAGTTTTAACTATCTTTCCCGAAGATTTATAGACCTGTTCCCTCTCGTCCCAGGCAGTATTGGGATCAAATTCCAGTCCGAGAGTTGAAGCTAGCATCGTGGCCGCCAAATCCTCGGCATATTCTCCGGTTTTCTGTTCTGTTTCGCCGAAAGGATGATGTTCCGAAAGATAGCCGTATTGGTTTGGGTCAGATGGCTGAGCCAATCCGATAGAAGCTGAAACTAAGCGGTTAGGCTCATTGGTAGCATTTCTGGCCATAACTACAAAAACAACCTGCCCTAGAGAAAGAAGTTTCCTACCTTCTTCTCGGGAAACCCTTTTGCAGTTGGGAGGAAAAATAGAACTAACAGTCACCAAATTGAATTCGGCAATGCCGGCGTCCCGCAGAGCCATCTCAAAAGATTGGAGATGCTCCTTGTGGTGACCAACACCCTTAGTGAAAAACATTTTGGAAGGAACGAGATGATCCATGGTATGCGAACAGCGTGAACGAAGCTCTATGCGCTGGAGTCAGAAGCTCCACTTGGTAGAGTTCACTCGCACATGCAAATATTTTTAAAAGTATAAAGTTAAAAGTAAAATAAATAACAACAAAAAGCAAGGGGATAAAATCAATTAACGACCAAAAACTAACAACCTATAATTATTTTTCTGACTTCTTTGGAATTTTTGGCTGACATCAATTGAAAGCGAAGCTCTTTTGAACCGGGGAAATTAGAGATGTAGGCCGCTAAATGTTTTCTGATGTGGTGAAAGGGTTTGATATTTTTAAAAACTTTCTCAAACAGACGAGAATGTTTAATGGCGACTTTTAATCTGTCTTCCCTGTTTATAGAAACCGATCTCTTTTCATCAAAAAACCAGGGGTTACCCAAAACTCCCCGGCCAATCATTACTCCGTCTAGTCCGTAAAGATTTGCTTTTTCTCTGGCTTGGTAAATATTTTTCACGTCTCCGTTACCGATAGCTAAAGCACCGCTGTTTTGAACGATTTTGGCCGCTTTACCGATAGAATCCCAGTCAGCCGGAGCTTGATAATTTTGAGTTTTAAGGCGCCCATGAATGATAACCGCCTCCGGTTTGGCTTTCATAATTGAGCCGATCCAATCTTCAACAATGTTTTTATTAAAACCCAATCTGGTTTTAACAGAAACCGGAAGGTTAGGAGCACCTTTTTTGGCGGCTAAAACAATTTCCTGTGCTAATTTTGGATTTAAGATAAGAGCCGCTCCCCCGCCGCTTTTAACAACAGCTTTATCAGGACAGCCCATATTGATGTCCACCCCGTCAAAACCAAGTTCGGCAATGATTTTAGCGGCTTCGAATATTTTTTGAGGACGGGAACCCCAGACCTGGGCAACGATTGGCTTTTCTTTCTTGGAATAACCCAAATAATAGCGGATTATCTTTTCCCGAGAGATTGGATGACAAAGACCGTCAGCTGAAATAAATTCGGTTAAAAAAACA
>Ga0075884_106_pt1 | contig 19930 bp, 17 predicted proteins | sample RifGroA1_FD_68307 | JGI IMG/M metagenome (GOLD analysis project Ga0075884, IMG submission 68307) | Parcubacteria bacterium GW2011_GWA1_45_10 | reverse complement strand
GCTTTGTCCAAAGCCCGGTAAAGTTCTGAGATTTTCTTTTTCGCGGCTTCCGTGTCTTTGAGATTCAGAGCTTTGACAATCTCTTTTTTCAAAGACCTGACCTTGTCTTTTTTGGCGACATTCCTTTTTTTTCTGGTTCTGTTCTGCCGCAAAGCTTTTTTCGCGGATTTAGTGATGGGCATGTTATTGTCAACGAATTACGAATTTCTTACGAATAAACGAATATACGAATTCTATCTTGTTTGATCGGTATATTCGCGAACTGGTATTGATTTGTTATTCGCTAGAGTTAATTAATTGTTCGATTTGCTTTTTGATTTTCGCCGCTTTTTCAAAATCCCAGTCTTTGGCGGCTTTTTTCATTTCTTTTTCAAGAGCCTTAATGACAGTTGAAACACTGGCGTTTTCCGGAAGTTCGCTGAGGCCAGTATAGCTTAAATCCGCCCGCCTTTCAATCTTGAAGTGTTTGATTTCTTTTATAATCGGCTGCGGCGTCAAGCCGTGTTTTTTGTTGTATTCAAGCTGAATCTTTCTTTTCCTTTCGGTTTCTTCAATCGCGGCCTTGATGGATTTGGTGATTTTGTCGGCGTAAAGAATCACCCGACTTTTCGGATTTCTGGAGGCGCGGCCGATAATCTGGAGTAAAGAAGTTTCGTTCCGCAAAAAACCTTCTTTGTCTGCGTCCAGAATGCAGATTAAGGAAACTTCCGGCAGGTCCAGGCCTTCGCGCAAAAGGTTGATGCCGACAATCGCGTCAACATTGCCAAGCCGCAGGTCGGCCAAAAGCTCCGGCCGGTCGAGCGCCTTGATCTCCGAGTGAAGCCAGTGAGTTTTTATTTTTTGTTCAAGCAAATATTCGGTCAGGTTTTCCGATTGCCGTTTGGTCAAAACAATCGCCAGAGTCCTTTCTCCTTTTTTGGCGTTTTGTTTTGTTTCTTCAACCAGATCATTAACCTGGTTTTGGGCCGGTTTGACAATGATTTCCGGCTCAATAATTCCCGTTGGCCGGATAAGCTGTTCAACAATATTGTTTTCGCCTGATTTTTCTTTTTCCCAGTCTGAGGGTGTGGCAGAAATGTAAATAGTTTTTTCCGTTTTTGCCAGAAACTCGGAAAACTTCAGCGGCCGGTTGTCAATCGCCGAAGGCAGGCGAAAGCCATACTCAACCAATGTTTTTTTGCGGGAATAGTCGCCGGCGCGCATGCCGCGAATCTGCGGCAGGGAGATGTGGGATTCATCAATCGCCAAAAGCCAGCCTGACTGGCCGAATTGGTGGTTAAAATAATCAATCAGCGTGAACGGCGGTTCGCCGGGGTCGCGGAACTCAAGATGGCGCGATTTTGTTTTTTGAGCTTTGCCAGCTCCCGGTTCAGCTCCAACTCAATGTTTTTAACCGCCAAAACAAGTTTTTGTTTTTCCGTGACATAGTGTTTGGCCGGGAAAACTCTTGTTTCTTCAAGGTCTTTGATTTTTGTTTCAGAGCCCAGAGCCAAAGGAATGGTTTGAATTTTGAAAATGGCGCTGGCGTCAAAACTCAGCCTGATTTTGTTTTCTCCCTGTGGCAGAAAAATATCAACTTCTTCGCCCCTGACGGAAAACTCGCCGGCGAGCGACGCCAGGTCGTTTCTTTTGTACTGAAGCTCAACCAGGATCTCAATAATCTTTTTCCGGGAGATTTTTTGTCCGCGCGAAAAAATAACACTGATTTTTTTGTATTCTTTCGGGTTGGTGATGCCGTAAATGCAGGAAACTGAAGCCACGATAATAACGTCGTTTCTGGACAAAATGTCGGCGGTCGCGGCGTATCTCATCTGTTCAATCTGTTCGTTAATCTTAGCGTCTTTTTGGATGTAAGTGTCTGAGCGCGGAATGTAAGCTTCTGGCTGGTAATAATCGTAATAAGAGATGAAATAATGGACACCGGCTTCGGGGAAAAAATCTTTAAACTCCTGATAAAGCTGGTTGGCCATTGAATGACATTGGCAAGGGTGAAGGTTTTGCCCGAACCAGTGACGCCCAAAAGCACCTGGTGGTTTTGCTTGGTTAAAATGCCGCGGACAAGCTTTTCGGCGGCCAGCTTTTGCGGCTCAATCGGCTGATAAGATGACGAGAGGTTAAACATGATAAAATGATGTTAACAAATCAAACATCAAATCTCAAAGAGCAAAATGACAGAGTAGAATTCAAAAGTAACCTCATCTTGAATTTTTAATTTTCATTTTGATATTTGATTTTTGCGTTTTGAATTTACAATCATGTTTTCTTTTTTACAAGGCAAGCTGGTTAATAAATCCCAAGGGAAAATAGTTATTGAAAACAATGGCGTTGGCTGGGAGATTATTGTTTCCGACCAGACGCTTAAGAGCGTTGGCTCTCCGGGCGGGCAGATAAAGATTTTCACCCGACTTGAGTTTAAACAGCAGGAAGGCGTGTTTGAGATTTTCGGATTTTCAACAGTTGAGGAAAAAGAGATGTTTTTGCTTTTGACGTCGGTTGACAAAATCGGGCCGCGGACGGCGCTGAATGTTTTAAGTTCGGCGCCGGTGGAAAAAATAAAATCCGCCATCCGCCACGGGAAAGCCGAGTTTTTGAATAAAGTTGTCGGCATTGGCGAAAAAACCGCGTCACGAATCGTGTTTGAACTGGAAAAGAAAATCAAATCCGGCAGCCTGTCCCCAGGTATTTTTGATACCGACGTTGAGGTTGAAGAAGCGCTCCTGACGCTTGGTTTTTCAAAAAAAGAAATAAAACAAGCCATCCAAAAACTTCCGTCTCATCCGCAGAAACTTAATGAAAGAGTAGCTTTGGCTTTGAAGATTTTATCCCGGAGAGTTAAAGCCTGATTTTTTCCAGTAGCCGGTCAATGAACGCAAGGTAAAGCGGATGGATTTTGTCTTTGAGTTCTTCCAGGGGAAAATAACCGCCTTTGTCGTTTTCCGGGAATTTTTTCAGCTTGCCTGATTTTGGCGGCCACTCAATTTCAAACCCAATGCTTTTAATGAACTGTTCAGAGCCCGTGCCCTCAAACGCCCAGGCGTGAATTTTTTTGCCGCTTTTCAGCTTGATGAAACCCAGGTCAATGAACTCTGTTTCCGGAATCTGAATGCCGGTTTCTTCAAAAAACTCTCTTTTCGCGGCTTCAAACACATCTTCGCCGTCGTTAACCTGGCCTTTTGGAATAGCCCAGATTCCAAGCTCTTTTTTGCCCCAAAACGGCCCGCCCGGATGAATCAGGAAGAGTTTCAGTCTTTTTTGGTCGCGGTGGAACATTAACAATCCGGCGCTGATTACCATTTATTTGCAGATTTAAGATTTTAGATTTAAGATAAAAGAGTACGGTCTTTAAAGCATATCATAGATTAATTTCATGAGAAACAACAACCATCTGCCTGATTTCAGGCAAACGATTTTGTGGCGGATTTTCAGAATTATGGCTGAGTTCGTTGACGGCTTCGGTTTTATCGTCGATTTCAAAAAAAGCGTCACGATTTTCGGTTCAACCAGGTTTGACGAAAACAATCCCTGGTGCGAAGAAGCGAGAAAGCTCGGTCGGTTGCTTGGCAAAGACGGCTTTGCCGTGGTTACTGGCGGCGCTTCGGGAATCATGGAAGCCGGCAACCATGGCGCGTTTGAAGCCGGCGCCAAGTCTGTCGGTCTGAACATTCAGCTGCCCCGGGAGCAAAAAGAAAACAAATATTTGACTGATTTTTTGCACTTCCATTATTTTTTCACCCGGAAAGTGATGCTGACTTACGCCGCCGAAGCTTACGTTTATTTCCCCGGAGGCTTTGGCACCCTGGATGAGTTTTTTGAACTGATTACCCTGATTCAGACCAAAAAAATCCGGCGCGTGCCGATTGTTCTGGTTGGCCGCGACTACTGGACGCCGCTGTTAAAGTACATCAATGACTTTCTTTTTGAAAAGTACCAGGCGATTGACCAGTCAGACATGAAACTTTACGATCTTGTTGACGGGTCAGAAGGCGCGTTCAAAATCATCCAAAAATCAGTCAAGGAGTTTGAAAAGTCCGGTCGCGCTGATTTTTAAAAAATTTGGGAATAAAAAACAAGAAAATGAAAAAAACAATAAAAAAGAAAAAAACGCCGGTTAAAAAGAAAACCACTGCCAGGAAAAAGCCTGTCAAATCCAGAAAATCAAAAGTTCCGGCGAAGAAGGTTAAAAAAACAAAGTTGGCTCGCTCCGCAAGAGCCTACGGCGTTGTAAAAACAGCCAGGCTGAAAAAAATCGGCAAGGTGACGCACTACTTCAACCACATTAAAGTCGCGGTTTTGAAGCTGGGTTCGCCCTTGTCTTTGGGGCAGAAGATTAATTTTCAGGGAGCGACAACTGATTTTTCGCAAACAGTTTCTTCAATGCAGATTGACCATGTCCAGGTTAAAAAAGCCCCCAAAGGCAAGAGCATTGGTTTAAAAGTTCCCAAAAGAGTCAGAGAAGGCGACCAGGTGTTTCTGGCTTGAGAACAGGTGGTATAATGATTTAAGTCGAAACTATGGCTAAAAAAATCGGCACAGTTATCCATATTTACGGGAAAATAGGCGTGGCCATCCTGGCTCTGGTGAGCGAGCTTAAAGTCGGGGACACGGTTTTGTTCAAAGGCAAAAAAACCGAGTTTACCCAGACGATTGATTCAATCCAGATAAACCACGAGCAGGTTGCCAAAGCCAAGAAAGGCGACGACGTCGGCATCAAGGTTTCGCAGGAAGTCGACGAAGGCGACGAAGTGTTTCTGGCTTAGCCTGTTTTGAAAAAGGTTGTTTTTAAGATGCTTAACAAAAAGCTGGCATTTTTCGAAGGTACTTTTTTACTGATCGGAACAATCATTGGCGCGGGCTATCTGACTTTGCCCTATTCTTTTTTGAAGGCCGGAATCTGGTCAAATCTGTTCTGGCTTTTGTTTTTGATTTTTTTCGTTACTTTGCTTCATCTTTTTTATGCCGAAGTGGTTTTGGCAACGCCGACCCGCCACCGTTTTCCGGGTTACGTCAGTCTCTATCTTGGCAAAGTTCCCGGGCTGGTTGCCAAAACCTCTTTTGTTTTCGGCGTTTTCGGCAGCTTGCTGGTTTACCTGCTTTTGGGGTCTCATTTTTTTGAACTTTTGCTCAAGCCGTTTTTGGCGGGTTTTAACGGATTTTGGGGTCTGGATTTGGACAAAAGCATTACTCTGATTTTTGGTCTGGCAATGTCGGCCTTGGTGGCTTTAAAAATAAACCTTTCCGCCAAGATAAACTTTTTTATCACTATCCTTACTCTGTTTTTGTTTTTAATCATCAGCGGTTTTGCTTCTTTGAAAATCAATCCAGTCAGTTTTTTGATCAAGCCCGAAGAAAGTTTTTTCTTTCCTTTCGGCCTGGTTCTTTTTTCTTTGGTCGGCTCATTGATTATTCCCGAGATTCTGAAGTTTCTTGAGGTTGAAAAACAGGACAAAAAATTGATTAAGCCGATTGTCATCTGGGGAACTTTGATTCCCGGCCTGATTTATCTGTTTTTCGCTTTTTCGATTTTCGGCGCCAGCGGTCAGCATACGACTAAGGAAGCGATTGCCGGGCTTTCCGGGATTTTGCCGCAAAATCTTGTTTTTTTGGGGGTTTTACTGGCTTTTCTTGAGATATTGACCTCTTATCTTGGTTTTGGCATCAACACTGTCGAAACCTTGAGGAAAGATTTTAATTTTTCAAAACTTCCCGCTAAGTTTTTGGTCGGAGCCTTGCCGCTCTCAATATTTTTTTTCGGCGCGAGCGATTTTCTAAAAGTCATGGGCTTTTTGGGCGCTTTGCTAGTGGCGCTTGATTCAGTGCTTTTGGCAAAGGTTTACGCGGCGCTGAAAATCAGAAATCCGGGCTATCAGTTCCAGATTGTCCGCGCGCCGAAAGCCTTGGTGGTGTTTGCGGTCGCAGTCATGGTTCTTGGCGGGGCTTTCAGTCTTTATTTCAACTTTTAAAATGGTTTCCGCGATTATTCCTTGTTTTAACGACGGCAAATACATCAAGCCAGTGGTTGACGCGGTCCGTTTGTCAAAACGCTGTCAGGAGATTATTATTGTTGACGACGGTTCAAAATTTGAGACTGAAGAGGTTTTGAAAAACATTAAAGGCGCGAAACTGGTCAGACATCAAAAAAATCAGGGCAAAGCCAGGGCTATGCTTTCGGGCTTGAAAGCGGCGAAAAACGAAGCCATTGTTTTTATTGACGCCGATCTGGTAAACTTTAAAACCGAACATTTTGACCGTTTGGCTGAAGCGATTGAGTCGCAGAAATTTGACATGGTTATCGGCGCCAGGGGAAAAGAAGTTTACCTGACGTCTTTAATCGGTTTTTCCCACGCTTACACTGGTGAACGGGGGTTTAAGTCAAAAACCGAGCTGATTAATTCCGGGGTTTTTGAAGCCAGCGGTTATTTGATTGAGCCGGCGATGAACAAGCATTATTTTCATCATAAAAAAACCAGCGCGGTTTTCATGCCCGGCGTCAGCCAGAGAATTAAAGTCGTCAAAAGAGGATTTTCCGGACTTTACGGGGATACGAAAATGGTCGGTCAGTACGTCGTTTATCTCGGGCCGGAAGAGTTTTTGTTCCAGATTAACTTTGCCAGAAAACTGGTCGAGCTGGCGGAAAAATAAGGAGTAAAGTGAAACAAAAGCCTCCATAGTTAAATGGATATAATGCAAGCTTCCGGAGCTTGAGTTGGGAGTTCGATTCTTCCTGGGGGCACAAAAGGTGTAAATTCACACGTTTACTAAAAGGTAAGTGTGGAGGTAAAATACGTTAATAAATCCCGTTAGAAGTAGTCGTTATTTTTATATATGTTATTAGCAAATCAAGTGAAAATTTTATCTGGTTGTTTAATTAAACTGTTCCATCTGAACTTCTAACGGGATGAAGTTTTACGCCGACATTGAGATTCATTCAAAATACGCCCGGGCCGTCAGCCCGCAGATGGTTTTGGAAAACCTGGCTTTGTGGGGTGTTAAAAAGGGCCTGCAAGTTCTTGGCACCGGCGACTTCACTCACCCAACTTGGTTTTCCGAGATTAAAAACAAATTAGAGCCGGCAGAACCAGGTTTGTTCAAGCTGAAAAAAAAGTTCTGCGATTCAAAACAGCCTTTTGACCAGGAAAAAACCAGGTTTGTTCTGTCCGGCGAAATTTCCTGCATTTATTCAAAAAACGGCCGCGTCAGAAGGGTCCATCATCTGGTTTACGCGCCGACGATTGAAGATGTGGAAAAAATCAATGCCAAACTTTCCTGGGTCGGCAAGCTGGCGTCTGACGGCCGACCGATTATCGGTATTGATTCAAAAGAGCTGTTCAAGATTTTATTGGAAACTGACAAAGACTGCGCTTTGATTCCGGCTCATGTCTGGACGCCGTGGTTCGGCGTCTTCGGTTCAAAATCCGGGTTTGATTCTTTGCGGGAATGTTTTGACGAGCTGGAACCGCAGATTTTTGCCATTGAAACCGGGTTGTCTTCAAGCCCGGAGATGAACTGGCGCATTCCGTTTTTGGATAACAAAGCGATTATTTCCAGTTCTGATTCGCATTCTTTGCCGCGAATCGGCCGGGAAGCGACAGTGTTTGACTGCGAGCTGTCTTATTTTGAGATGATGCAAGCTTTGAAAACCAGAGACAACCGGCTTTTTGGCACCGTGGAAATGTTTCCTGAAGAAGGCCGGTACCATTACGACGGCCACGCGGCGTGCAAAACCAGCTTGTCGCCGGAAGAAACGAAAAATAATAAAGGTCTTTGTCCGAAATGCGGCAAGCCCGTGACTGTCGGGGTCATGGCCAGAGTTGATGAACTGGCCGATAAATCAAGACCGCAGGGATTCAAGCCCTCATGGGCAAAATCATACTTGAGCACCGTGCCTTTTGACGAGATTATTGCCGATGCCTTAGGTGTCAGCAAAAACACCAAGGGCGTCTGGTTTCAGTACGAAGAAATCGTCAAAAGCGTTGCGCCGGAATTGTATGTTTTGCTTGAAATGAAAGAGTCTGATTTAAAACAAAATCTTTTGCCGCAGATTGCCGAAGCAGTCATTCGCATTCGCCAGGGTAAGGTTAGGCTTGAGCCGGGCTATGACGGCGAGTACGGCAAAATCAGCATTTTTGGTGATGGCGAACGCGAAAGTCTGACAACACAAAAGTCTCTTTTTTAACGCTCAGTGTTATAATTCTTTGATGTTTTCTTTTATTTTGAAGCAATTTTTCCACGAACTCATCTGTTTTTTTCGACGGTGGTATTTTGAGCGCTCAAACCAGTTCTGGTCTTTGGTGTTTTATTTTTTGGGAACGCTGGACAAAAACTTTGCGGTTTTAATCAATGCCCGGCTTTGGCTTCAGCCTTTGTATGGAGATTATTCGCCGGTTGGCCGGATTCTTGGTCCGATTTTGCGGAGTTTGAGAATTTTTTCCGGCGTCGCGGTTTATTCCCTGATTCTTTTGCTGGCATTTTTTCTTTGGCTTGGCTGGATTTTGGTTTTGCCCGCCGCGATTTTTTTGATTTTTAAACAACCTTAATTTATGTTTTTTGACAGGCAATATTTTTCTTTATCAAGGTTTGAGCGTTTTTTGGCGGACGTGGTTTTTTACTGCATTGGCGCGTTCCTTTTGATCTGCGGTTTGATTCTGGTTTCCGGACCCGGCTTGAACCTGAAGCTCGGCGGCGCTTTGATTTTGTTTTTCTTTGCCGACAGTTTTTGGCGGATTTTTTCCGGCGAGCATCGGATTGATTCAAGGGTGATAAAAAATCTGAAATCCGGCGTTTCCATCGAGCTTAACAAGTTTTTCAAACTTGAAAGTTTTCTGGTTTTAAAAACCGCTTTCAACCGCGCCGAAACCGCCAAAGCCGGCTCTTTGCTGTTTTTCGTTTTGAGCGAGCTTTTGTCAAAAAAACGGATTCGCAGGATCGTTCAGCGAATCGGCGTTGAGCCGTCTTTGTTTGAGAAAGAAACAGAGAAAATGATCCAGGAAACTTCAAAATCAGCCCTGGATCCGGTTTATACCGACAATCTTAAACAATCCTTGATTGATGAGCTTGAAAAAATCTACGAGCAATCTTTTAATCTGGCAATGGAGTTTAATGAAACCGTGGTCAGCCCGGAAAGCGTTTTCATTGCCGCGCTTTCGCAGAAAACTCAGGAAATGAAAGAGTTGATCTCCAAAACCGGACTGACAATCAGCGACCTGAAAAATTCGTTAATCGCGGAAAAGATCTCAAGAGAGATCGGCGCCCGTTTGCTTAAACGCCGGGCCTTAGCCTCGGGAAAAGTTGAAAAACCGACAAGAGTCAACCGTGCCTGGACCTCAAGGCCGACGCCATACCTGGATAATTTAAGCAATGACCTGACTGAGATTGCCAGAAAAGGCTGGATTGGGTTTTTAATCGGCCACCAGAATGAATACCAATCAATGACGAACATTCTTTCCCGGGAGCAGCGAAACAATGTTATTTTGGTCGGCGACGAAGAGATTGGCAAATCCGCCATGGTTGAGCACCTGGCGTTGAACATCATTAAAGACAATGTGCCAGACAAGCTGTTTGACAAAAGGCTGGTTGAGCTTGAGCTGACCAAAGTTACTTCCGGGGCCTCAACTTCGGGCGAGATCCAGGAAAGATTCAGAAAAATGATGCTTGAAGCGGTTGACGCCAAAAACATTGTTCTTTTCATCCGCGACATTCATAATCTGGCTTTGACTTCCGCTAAAAACGAGCTTGGCGGCTTTGAAGCTTTGGAGCCGATTTTGAACGCTTCCGTCATTCCGGTTGTCGGCACGACCTCGCCGAGGCTTTACCGCCAGATTATTGAACTGAACCCGAGGTTTAAAGATTTGTTTGAAACCGTGAAAGTTGAAGAATTGTCGCCGGAAGAAACCCTGAGGCTTTTGGTTTTTGAGAGCTTCATTCTGGAAAAAACCTGGAACATAGTTATTTCTTACCCGGCTTTGAAAAAAATTACGGAACTGGCGTTTCGTTATCTTCACTCAAGGCCTTTGCCGAGAGTCTCTTTGGATTTATTGCAGGAAGCTTTGGCCCAGGCTAAACAGCAAAACAAAAAAATCCTGACCCCGGAGATGGCGGTTGACCTGGTTTCCCGAAAAACCAGAATTCCGATCTCCAATGCCAAAGATTTTGAAGCTTCAACTTTATTGAATCTTGAAGCCAAGATTCATGAAAAATTAATCAATCAGGAAGAGGCCGTGAAGCTGGTGGCTTCGGCAATGAGGCAGTACCGGACCGGACTGGCGCGGGAAAAAGGCCCGATCTCCGCGTTTCTTTTTGTCGGCCCGACCGGCGTCGGCAAAACCGAACTGGCAAAAGTTTTGGCTGGGCTTTATTTCGGTTCAGAGGACAGCATGATTCGTTTTGATATGTCAGAGTATCAAACCGAAGAAAGCGTTTGGAGCTTTATTGGTTCGCCCGACGGCAAGATTGTCGGCAACTTGACGGAAAAAGCCAAACTCAATCCTTTTTCTTTGATTCTTTTTGATGAGTTTGAAAAAGCCAATCTTAAAATCCTTGAGCTGTTTTTGCCTTTGTTTGACGAAGGCAGTTTGACCGACAATCTTGGAGACAGGGTTGATTTCCGGAATACGATTATCATCTGTACTTCAAACGCCCAATCAAACTTCATTAAAAAAGAGATAGAAAAAGGACGGAGCGTGCCGGAGTTTCAGGATGAACTAAAGAACAAGCTGACCGAAGTTTTCAAGCCGGAGCTTTTGAACCGTTTTGACGGCGTCGTTGCGTTCCGGCAGTTGAGTCGCGAAGAAATAAAGAAAATCGCCAGCCTCAATTTGGAAAAACTCAAATCCCAGATTTTACAGACGCAAAAAATTAATCTGGAGTTTAGTGATGAAGTCGTTGAGCTTGTCGCTCGGCTTGGCTATGATCCGGTTTTCGGCGCCCGGCCTTTGCGTGGCGTGATTGCCAAAGAAATCAAAGACGCTTTGGCCAAAGAAATTCTTCAGGATAACTTTAAATCCGGGGACAGCGTCAAGGTTTTGACAGAGAACGAAAAAACTGTTTTTCAAAAACTTTCTTAAAAGAAAACTCAAAAACAGGCCTCCATTGACAACTGGAGTCAGCGGGTGTTTAATTATGCCGAGCCAAAAGAAAGGAGGTTTGGATGAAATACATACTTCTGGTTTTCCCGGTTTTGTGTTTGCTGACCATGATTTTTTTCGCCGGCGGGGTTGTTTATGAAACCATAACCTGTGAAAACAATCTGGCCTGCGAACTGTCCGCAACACCAACAGTCACGCCTTTTTTGCTTGAGCTGACACCGCAGCCAAAACTTATTTTTCCGACCCTGATTCCGGAAACAGGGTTTAGCCAGCTCGGCCCGGAAAACAAGGTTGACGCCAGCCCGATATTTTTCATCAGCCTGGCAATTGTTTTGATTGCCGTGCTTGATAAAATCAGGCAGCTTGCTCATCACGGATAAATCCCGCAAGAAAAACGCGGGATTTATTGTTTTGTGGTAAAATAAGCCAAGATTAAGCCAATGACAGTTGTTTCTTTTTCTCTGAAAACCGCTTCAAAGCAAAAATCGAGGTTTTTCAGCTTTGAGGTTGAAAAAAACCGGGATTTCACTGAAGTTCTTGACAAATTTCTGAAATCGCGTAGAATAAAGCTCAGCCTTATTGATTTTTTACACATAAAACTTTCCGAAGAAAGCAGTCTTTTGGACGCTTATATTATTGAAGCCTTGCTGAAAGCAAGGAAAATCGCGAGTTTTTTTGATAAACCCATCAAAGATTAATAATTAACCAAGATTATTCCAGCTGGGATTAACAAGTAAAGATTAAAGCTTTTTTGAGAAAACTCTTTTTGAAGAGAATTTTTGTTTTTCTTTGTCTGTAAGAATATGCTTGCCAAAACCAAAGTTTTTTCATCAATCCCCAAAGAAAGCCTGCCGCTGCCGAAACTTGACGAAAATCAGTTCCGGTCTTTTCGCTGGTTCATTGAAGAGGGCATTAAACAGGTTTTTTCAGAATATTCGCCGGTTAAAGACTACACCGGCAAAGACCTTGAGCTTCATTTCGGCCGCTACTGGTTTGACGAGCCAAAAACTTCGGAGCTCAAAGCCCGGCGCGATTTTCTGACTTTTGAGGCGCCCTGGAGGGTTTTGGTCAGCCTGGTCAATAAAAAAACCGGCGAAGTCAAAGAGCAGGAAATTTATCTTGGCGAGATGCCGATGATGACTTCCAAAGGAACTTTTATTGTTAACGGCGTCGAGCGTGTGGTTATCTCCCAGTTGATCCGTTCATCTGGGGTTTATTTTGTTGAAAACGCTTCAAGAGCGAAAAAACTTTTCGGCGCCAAGATTCTGCCCGGCCGCGGCTCTTGGATCGAGTTTGACACGGACATGGCCGGCACGATCGGCGTCCGGATTGACAAAAAACGCAGAATCCATGTCACCTCCCTGTTAAGAGTCTTCGGTTTGGAAACCGACCAGGAGATTTTAAAGGCTTTTGCCGGCGTTGATAAAACCGGGTACATACAAAAGACTTTGAAGGTTGATTCCGCCAAAGACGTCACCTCGGCTTATCTTGATGTTTATAAGCGTCTTCGCCCGGGCGAGATGGCGGTTTTTGAAAACGCCAAGTCTTTTCTTGACGCCATGTTTAAACGGCCGGAGCGCTACGATCTTTCCGATGTTGGCCGGTTTAAGTTCAACCAAAGACTGTTTAACGAAAACAAAGCGAAAAACTACACGCCTCAAGAAAGGCTTTTGGACAAAAAAGATTTGGTCGCGGTCGTCAAGGAAATTATCCGTTTGAACACCACTCTGGGCGCAATTCCCGACGACATCGATCACCTGGGCAACCGGAGAGTCAGGGCGGTCGGCGAAATTCTGCGCGACCGGTTAATTGTCGGCATCTCCAGAATGAGGCGGACCATCCAGGATCGGATGTCAACCATTGATTTGGCGACTTCAAATCCGGCCCAGCTGATTTTCCCGCGGCCTTTAATCAACGCCGTCAAAGACTTTTTAATGACTTCGCAGCTGTCGCATTTTACGGAACAGACCAATCCCTTGTCGCAGCTTGAACATAAAAGAACAATCTCCAGTTTGGGTCCGGGCGGTTTGAAAAGAGAACGAGCCGGGCTTGAGGTCCGCGACGTCCATCTCAGCCACTACGGCCGGATCTGCCCGGTGCAGACTCCGGAAGGCCAGAATATTGGCCTGGTTTCCCATTTTTCAAGTTATTCCAGGATTAACAAACTCGGGTTTATTGAAACTCCGTATCTTAAAGTTAAGGACGGCAAAGTTTTAACCGAGATTCATTGGATGGACGCTTATGAAGAAGAAAAATATTTGATTGCCCACGGCACGGTGGCGCGCGATGAGAAAGGATTATTGACTGAAAAAGAAGTCAAGGTCAGGAAAGGGCATGACATTTTGGTTGTTCATCTGAAAGACGTTGAGTATGTTGACGCTTCGCCGCAGCAGTTAATCTCGATTGCCACCGGGCTGATTCCGTTTTTGGAAAACACTGACGGCAACCGGGCATTGATGGGTTCAAACATGCAGCGCCAGGCCGTTCCCTGCGTCATTCCCCAGGCGCCTTTAGTCAGCACTGGTTTTGAAGAAAAAGCCGCCTACGATTCCGGCGAAATGGTGATTGCCGAAGGCGATGGTGAGGTTTTGTCGGCCGACGCTTCAAGAATTTCCATCAGATACGCCGCGCCGGAAAAAGTTGAGCGGAGTTATGAACTGAAAAAGTTTGCCATCACCAACCAGTACACCTGCATTAACCAAAAAACCATGGTCAAGAAAGGCGATAAAGTCAAAAAAGGACAGGTGATTGCCGACGGCGAATCAACGGAAAACGGCAGCCTGGCTTTGGGCCAGAACATGATGGTGGCGTTCATGCCCTGGGGCGGTTACAACTTTGAAGACGCGATTATTATCTCTGAAAAAGTCGTCAAAGAAGACATTTTTTCTTCGGTTCACATTCACGAATTCACCTGCGACGTCAGGGAAACAAAGCTCGGCGACGAACAGACAACCCCGGACATTCCAAATGTTTCCGAAGAAAGACTGAAAGACCTTGATGAAGAAGGCATTGTCCGGATCGGCGCCGAGGTCAGGGAAAATGACATTCTTGTCGGCAAGATTACGCCCCGCGGAGAAGAAGAGCTTTCTGCCGAAGAAAAGCTTTTGCGCGCGATTTTCGGCGAAAAAGCCAAAGAAGTCAAAGACAGCTCTTTGAGGCTTGAGTATGGCAGGCAGGGCCGGATTATCAGCATTAAAATCTTTTCCCGGGATCGCGGCGACAAACTGCCGCCGGGAGTAATCAAAAGGGTCCACGTTCAAGTGGCGGAGTTGAGAAAAATCATGGTCGGCGACAAGCTGGCCGGCCGCCACGGAAACAAAGGCGTGGTTTCAATCATTGTGCCGGTTGAGGACATGCCGTATCTGGCTGACGGCACGCCGATTGACGTGATTTTAAACCCTGTCGGCGTGGTCAAAAGAATGAATCTTGGTCAGATTTTGGAAACTCATCTTGGCTGGGCCGCGGCAAAACTGGGTTATCGCGCGATTACCCCGGTTTTTTCCGGCGCCCGCGAAAAAGACATTAAAGAAGAGCTGGCGAAAGCCGGCCTTCCCGAGTCAGGCCAGACAACTGTTTTTGACGGCAAAACCGGCGAGGTTTTGGGCGACAAAATCACGGTCGGCAGCATTTATCTGATGAAACTTAATCATTTGGTTGAAGATAAGATTCACATGCGCTCAATCGGCCCATATTCTTTGATTACCCAGCAGCCGCTTGGCGGCAAAGCCAGGGGCGGCGGCCAGAGATTCGGCGAGATGGAGGTTTGGGCTTTGGAAGGCTATGGCGCGGCCCATACTTTGCAGGAAATTTTGACGATTAAATCCGACGACATTTTCGGTCGGGCCTCAACTTACGAATCATTGGTCAAGGGCGAGCCAATCAGAAAACCGAACATCCCGGCGTCTTTCGTGGTTTTGGTCAACGAACTGAAGGGCATGGCCCTGGGCGTCAAGATTATTGGCGAAAAAACTTTGGCCGAGAGGCGGGCGGAAGAAGATAAACAGGATGAAGCCTGATTTTTAAAGATAAAGCGACAAACATAAAATAAAATGAGAAGTGCCATTCAACCGAACAAAATCGAAAAAAAGCAAAACCAGCAAAGCCTCTTGAGCATTGTTGATTTTGACGCTTTGAAACTTTTTTTGGCTTCGGCTGAAGATATTTTGCAGTGGTCTTACGGAGAAATCATCAAGCCGGAAACCATCAATTACCGCACCCAGCGTCCGGAAAAAGACGGCTTGTTTTCCGAAAGGATTTTCGGCCCGACGAAAGACTATGAATGCTACTGCGGCAAATATAAAAAAATGCGCTACAAGGGTGTGGTCTGCGACCGTTGCGGCGTTGAGGTCACCAACTCGATTGTCAGGCGCGAAAGAATGGGCTCCATCACTTTGGCGGCGCCGTGCTCCCACATCTGGTTTTTGAGAGGCATTCCTTCAAGGATCGGCACATTGCTTGACATTTCTCTGCCCCAGCTTGAAAAAGTCGTTTATTACACCGGCTACATCATTGTTTCGGTTGACGACGAAGCCAAGAAAAGAGTTTTGGAAGAGCTGGCGATTGAGTTTTCTTCAAAAACCAAAGCTCTGAAAAAAGAGCAGAAAGGGAAATCTTTGGAAGAAAATCTGAAAAAACTTGAGCTTTCTTACAAAAGAACAAAAGACGAAATCCAAACGATTCAAAAAGGAAGAATCCTGACTGAACTTGAATACCAGCAGATGGCGATGAAGTTCGGCCACATTTTCGAAGCGGAAACCGGTTCCGAACCAGTGAGAAAAATTTTGCAGGAGCTTGATTTGAAAAAATTATATCGCAGTCTGGCCAAAGAAATCCAGAACAAAAAATCGCTTTCCCGAAAAAAACTTTTGATCAGATTGAGGCTCGTTAAATCAGTCATTGACGCCGGCATTAAGCCCGAGTCAATGTTCTTGACGGTGCTGCCGGTGATTCCTCCGGACTTAAGGCCAATGGTTCAGCTGGACGGCGGCCGCTATGCTTCATCAGATTTAAACGACCTTTACCGCCGGATTATCAACCGCAACAACCGTTTGCGCAAATTAATCGAGATTAACTCTCCCGAGGTCATTGTCAGGAACGAAAAAAGAATGCTCCAGGAAGCCGTTGACGCTTTGATTGATAATTCGTCAAGAAAAACCCAGTCAGGTCCCCAGGCCGCCCTGGCTTCCAACCGCCGGCCGTTAAGGTCTCTGGCAGACATTTTAAAAGGCAAACAAGGCCGGTTCCGCCAGAATCTTTTGGGCAAGAGAGTTGACTACTCCGGCCGGTCAGTGATTGTCGTCGGTCCGGAACTTCACCTTGATCAGTGCGGCGTGCCGAAAAAAATGGCTCTGGAGATTTTCAAACCGTTTGTGATAAACGGTCTGGTTTCGCGCGAAATCGCTCATAACACCAAAGCCGCCTCAAGAATGATTGAAGATTACGACCCGGTTGTTTGGGAGATTTTGGAAGAAGTTATCCGCGACAAATACATGCTGCTCAATCGGGCGCCGACTCTGCACCGGCTTTCAATCCAAGCGTTCAAGCCGATTTTGATTGAGGGTTTGGCGATTCAGATTCCGCCGATGGTTTGTCAGGCGTTCAACGCGGACTTTGACGGCGACGCCATGGCCATTCACCTGCCTTTATCTGAAGAAGCCCAGCTGGAAGCCAAAGAAATCATGCTTTCAACAAACAATGTTTTGAAACCGGCGACCGGCGATCCGATTGCCGAACCTTCAAAAGACATGACTTTGGGCATTTACTGGCTGACAAGTTTTGACGACGAAAATCAGTCAGCGAAAAAGATTTTCTCTTCGTTTGAAGAAGCGGTTTACGCGCACGACGTCAAAGTCGTCGGTTTAAGAGAAAAAATAAAAATCCCGGTTGACCGTTCAAACCCGAAGTTCAGCGACATTGAAGACAAGTATCTTGAAACAACTGTCGGCCGGATTATTTTCAATCAGGTTCTTGATAAAAAAACGCAGTTCGTCAACGACAAGCTGGACAAGAAAAAAATCCAGAAAACGATTAACGAATTCATCCGCTTTCAGGGCATTGCCAAAGCCGGAGCTTTTCTTGACCAGCTGAAAAAACTCGGTTTTGTTTATTCAACGCTTTCCGGTTTGTCCTGGGGTATGGATGACCTGATTATTCCGAAAGAAAGGGATTACCTGATTAAAGAAACCAAAAAACAGATTGAAAACATCAGCGAGCAGTTTGTTCAGGGTTTGATTTCCGCCAAAGAAAAATCAGTCAAAGTCATTCAGGTCTGGACGAACACGATTTACGAGCTGAAGGGTCTGGTTTCCAAAACTTTGCCGCCGACCGGTCCGGTGCTTAATTTGATTAACTCAAAAGCCCAGGGCAATGAAGACCAGGCGCAGCAGCTGATGGTCATGAAAGGCTTGGTGACTGGTCCTTCCGGCCAGATTTACGAGATTCCGGTTGAAGGCTGCTATAAAGAAGGCCTGAACCCGTTGGATTATTTCATTTCCATTCACGGCGCCAGAAAAGGCTTGGTTGACACGGCTTTACGCACGGCTGACGCCGGTTACCTGACCAGAAGACTGGTTGACGTTGCCCAGGATGTGGTCGTTAAAGAAGAGGACTGCGGCGACGTTGTCGGCCGGTTAATCAGCAAAAAACGTTTGACCAGGGTTTTGGGTTCGGCTTTCCAGGATTTTTCCAAGATTATTTTCGGCCGCGTTTTGGTTGAAGACGTTAAGCTCGGCAACAAAATTATCGCCAGAAAAGGCGACGAGATTGACTGGTATAAAGCCAAAGAAATCGTTGATTCGGGCGTTGAACATTTAAGGGTCAGGTCTCCGCTTTACTGCAAAACAAGATTCGGGCTTTGCCGAAAATGCGTTGGTTTTGACCTTGGCCGGAACAAACTGGTTGAGCTTGGCGATGCGGTTGGCGTGGTCGCGGCTCAGTCAATCGGAGAACCAGGCACGCAGCTGACGTTAAGGACTTTCCATACCGGCGGCACAGCTTTGGCCGCGGACATCACCCAGGGTCTTCCGAGGGTTGAAGAGATTTTTGAGCTTCATTCGCCAAAAGGCAAGGCCGCTCTTTGCAAACGCGACGGCGCGGTTCACGAGATTGCGCCGGTCGGTTCAGACAGGGTGATAAAAATCAAACCGTTGGAAAAATCAACCAAGAAAAAATCCAGGAAAGAATTTGACGAATATCTGGTCAGTTCCGGGCTTAGCATTTTGGTTAAGGCCGGCGACGTCGTTAAAAAAGGACAGCCGCTTTCCGAAGGCAGTTTTGACATCAAAGAAATCCTTTTGACTTTGGGCAAGCGGTCGGCGGAAGAGTATGTTATCAAAGAGATTAAAAAGATTTATGTTTCCCAGGGGGCGGACATTGACGACCGCTGGCTTGAAGTGATTGTCAAGCTGATGTTTTCCCGGGTCCAGATTAAAGTGACCGGCGACTCAAACTTTTTGCCCGGAGAAGTGATTGATAAATCAAGATTCTTTTTGGTCAACGATGAACTGAAGAAAGCCAAGAAAAAACCGGCCAAGGCTTATCAATTGGTGATGGGCATCTCCAAAGTCGCTTTGGGCGCCGAAGGCTTTTTGTCCGCGGCGTCGTTTCAGCACACAGCCAGAGTTTTGATTGACGCGGCTTTGTCCGGCAAAGTTGATCATCTCCGCGGCCTGAAAGAAAACGTGATTATCGGAAAAATGATTCCTTCCGGCACGGGTTTTCGCGTTCAGGACCGGTCTGACGCTTCTTTGGTCAGGACTAAAAAAGCCAGGAAATAAACCTTAAAACAAAACTTGTTTTGCCGGAATTTTGCGATTTTGGTTTGTTTTGATTTGTTACTGAAGATTAGTTATTATAAATAGTGAACCGGCAAATCAATGTCTAAAAAAAGAGTAAAAACAAAAGCGAAGCTTGAGTCGTTTAAACTGCCGAAAATAAACCTGGACCTCAGTCCTTTGGTAAAAAGGATTATCCTTGGAGTTTTCTTCGCTTTTCTCGGCTGTTTGTTTTTATTTTCTTACTCGGAAGTATTATTGGTAGCTTTTTGAATGTAGTCATATATCGCTTCAATACCGGTAAATCGCTCGTTACTGGAGGCTCTATCTGTATGACCTGTAGTCACAAGTTACGCTGGTATGAGCTGATACCTATATTCTCTTTTATCATTCAATCCGGCCGATGCCGTAAATGTGCTAGTACTATATCCCATCAGTATCCTATCGTTGAGTTTGGTACTGGGTTGATATTTGCGCTGATTGCATTCCATTTTGTACCAGTGCTCCAATTCTCTCAGATGTCGTATATAGTACTTGTTGTACTGTTTGCTTTTATATTCTCATTACTTATGGTTATATCTGTGTATGATATTCGTCACAAGATTATTCCCAATACCCTTGTATATGTCTATGCACTTGTCTCACTATTTTCAATATTTATAAATCAGACAGGGGTAGGTTCGATATTTGTATTTCCATCACTTATATCTTTAGCATCAGGTCCACTCTTCGCATTACCCTTTGCTCTCATTTGGCTCCTATCTCGTGGTCGCGCTATGGGGCTCGGTGATGCCAAGCTTATGCTCGGCATAGGCTGGATGCTTGGCCCAATGCAAGCACTCTCTGCTACTATTGTGTCATTTTGGATTGGATCAGTAGTGAGTCTTTTTATGATGTTCTTTGGTAAAGGTAAGATGACCATGAAGACCGAGATACCTTTTGCTCCATTTTTAGTTATCAGTACTCTTATAGCCTTTCTATTTAATCTCGACATTTTCAAATTAGCCGAGTTATTTAGCTCATAAATATATCTCATGTATAAAAATCTAAAATTTGTTAAATATATGAAAAGTATTC
>Ga0075884_108_pt1 | contig 26028 bp, 25 predicted proteins | sample RifGroA1_FD_68307 | JGI IMG/M metagenome (GOLD analysis project Ga0075884, IMG submission 68307) | Parcubacteria bacterium GW2011_GWA1_45_10 | reverse complement strand
TTCATAATCCAGTAAGCGACCCGGTTCAAAATCCAGGCCCAGGACAAAAGTCCAAACAGCACTGAAAGCAGCGAGCTTTGATCAAAGCCTGAATCCAGCATAGCGGCCCGAATCACTAAACCAGCAACCACAGCCACAAATATACCTAGGCAGACAATCAAAACCCTAATCCAGAGCAACTGGTTCAAGAATGATCCAGTGTTCCACTGCCTGTTAGTGAACCAAAAACCCGCCTTGGACAGGCCAAAAACAATCAGAGCCGGATAGCCAATCCAAAGAATTAGCCACCAATCAAGTGGATGCGGCTCATCCCCTGACTTTATTTCAGATGGAACAACCTCAATGGATTGAGTTTGATTTCCTGACCAATCTGGCTGGGTCCATTCTGGCTGAGTCCAACCAGAATGAGATGTTGGAGTCACCAAGGTCTCTGTCGCCGGCGCACAGGCGACAAGGAAAACAATCAATAACAGCGCCAAAAACACTAACCTTTTCATGGGGTTTCCTTTCCGCCGGAATTACACCGGACAATTTAGAGTTGATTTAGATTTTCAAGTTACTGTTTATATTATAACACGAAAATGTCTAGAAATCAACCCCACGCATAATTTTTGTGTGGGGCGGGGCTTTCTTTATGCTCAAAATAGCCACAGGCAAGGCTATTTCCTGCCTAAAACAGGCTAAGAAACCAATAGAAAAACTGCCGTTTTCAGGCAGTTTTCTAAGGTGCTGTCAGCTTTTATGGCTTTTCTTGTTTATCCACCAGACAGCGAGTAAAAGAATACATATCAGCCAGAATGAGTAGAAGCCAAGTTCTGTTTTCTTAACTTCAAGAGGATCTAGTTGAGGTGCTGACTTTTGGTTGAGTGGCCAAGCTGGTTCAACGGCGAAAGGAGTTGGCTTCAAACACCAAGGCCCAAGCGGCTCGCAGCCAGGCATATAATCATTAAAACCAGGATGGCAGCGTTTAGCCGTAATTGGGTAACATCCGGGAATCCATGTCTGACACCAAATAGAATCAGCTGGTTGACACCCTGATGTTGAGATTGAAACAGCTTCATAAACAGAGTCCCGGCCCATCAGAAACGAACCATACATCAGACCAACCAAAATCGCCACTCCAATCACAGCGATTAAAAGAATTTTCCTTCGATTCACTTTTACCTCCGGGCTTAAAGCCCAAATATAAATTGATTATGTACTGACAGTATAAAAACACTCATAAGACTGGTTGTCAATAGACGTCCTGGGTATAGAAAAACTGCCATTTTCAGGCAGTTTTCTGAGGTGCTATTTAGTTTTTCCTAGAACCTCCTATTGCTAAAGCCAGAATAAGTATAGCAATAAGAGAGCAGGCCAGGAAGCCCTCTACTATTTGTTTAATAGTTTCCATCACCTCCTTAAGAGCAAAAAATCCTCCCACCGTCACAATCAAGATGAAGATGGTCAGAAAAATTTGCTGCTTATCTTTCTCTGTTAATCCTTTGGAAGGAGAGGTGCTTAGATTCAATTCCTGGCCTCCGTTATTGTGCGATCCCCGCCGTCGAACTGCTACTCTAGACCTTCGGGGCTTTTGCAACCTGCCTTGCTGCCCTTTTTCTGCCACAGGTTCACGTTGTTCATTACGCCGAAAGTATACGTTGTCACATAGACTGACAACGCCAGAATGATCCAGAACGTTACGAATACTAGGATCAAAAGGGTCGCTCTGAATTGCTGTTCTCGGGCCGCCTCTTGATTCTTTTGGCGGTTAGCTCGTTCGATGATCGCATCCTCGTCCCATGAATAACCGGGATGACACGAACGATCCGTCATTGGGTAGCAACCACGGATCCAGGTCAGACACCAGGCTGAGTTCTCTGGCTGGCACTCAGGTGTCGGCGTGGGAATGGTATTATAAACAACAACGGGACCAGACGAACGCCCAATATGGTACGCCGCAAACATCAATCCCAGAAACACCAACAGTAATCCAGCAGCGATGAAAATCTTTCTGGCTTTCATTTTTACCTCCGGGCTAAGCCCAAATATAGATTGATTATGAACTGACTATATAAAAACACCGATTAAAACACCTGTCAAGATACTGAAAAAGTAATTAAGCAACTAAGTAAGTCAGTAATTTAAATAAAGAATTTTGTGAACAAAAGGCAGGCTTGGCATAAAGTGCCAAGCCTGCCTAATTACCCGATTACTTACTAAGCTACTTTTTAGTCCCTGTCCGGCTCTGACACAGCCTACGCCGAGGTCCACTACGCTTCCAAAGCTTCGTGCGACGGAGCGCTACGGCCTGGCGAGACGCAATCCTTAATCTTTATCAGGATTGCTCAACCCAAAGTTCGTCAGATCAATCACCTGCCGGCCCTGGACATTGGTTTTTTGAACATCAAGCGCTTTAGGAATCTCGATTTTCTTTTCTTCTTCTTTTGTGGCAAAACCTTGAGCCAGTTCGGGTTGAGCTTCCGGTGCGGCAAACTTCACTTCAGAAGCTTTCGGCGAAATAAACGACTCCACTGGCTCAGTTGATTGCGAATTGATTTTTGGAATGTCAAACTTCACTCTGGCCTCACCCTCCTTTACTGAAGCTGCGGACGGGCCAAAGGCTTTTTCCGGAAAATTAACTTGAGGAGGCACGGGAACAGATTGTTCTGGTTTTGGCGCGTTAGGCAAGTCAGTAATAATCACCGGCGTGGATGCCGGAGATATTGGCGGTTCAATTACCGAGACATTGATTTTAGATTCTTGATTTTTGATTTCTGATTCTGGTTTTTGGGCTTCTTCAATCTTTAATCCTAAATCTTGAATCTGTTGCGGCTTTTCAATCTCCGGCGCAATTAAAACCTCTCCCGGTTCCTGGCTAATGACTGATGACTGCTTGTCCGACTGAACTCCGTCTTGGCGGAGTTGGGCGGAATCACTGATAACTGACTGGGGTGTCAGCTTCGTCAGCTGCTTATAAACCACACCAACTTTGTTCAGGTAAGAATCATACGGCGACCAAATCTTGTCTTCAAGCTCCTGCAAAAACTGGGGGAAATATTTTAGAGGAACTAAAGTTGCCAGATAATCAAGAAAAACCTGGGGGGTAATCATCTTTGTCAGATAAAGGCCGAAAAGCATCATTAAATCCGGCAGGTTATAGCTGTCAAAACCGTATTTAACCGCGATTTTTTCAATCAAATCGCCGCCGATTTCTCCGGAAACCAGCTCCCGCAGAGCCGGGTCAAGCTTTTCCAGACCTTTTTTGAAAAGGTCAAAATCAAGTTCTTTTGTTATCTGGGGAATAATCATTTTAAAAATTCTTAGCTAGGGCTGTTCATCGGCGCCGGAGGCACAGAGCCGCTGTCCGGTTTTTTCCCGCCAGAAGCGTCTTTAACCTCGGAAACCGCGTCTGCGCCACCATACTTGTTTAGCCACCAGGTTGACTGCGGGTTTTTGCCGATGCCTTTGGCAAGTCCCTTGTCGGCGGACATGGCTTTGGAAATATGTTTCATGGCAATAGTTGATTTGTCTTTGTTGCCGCTAATCTCATCAATCAAGCTGTTTGCCTGGTTTACCCCAATAGGAACGTCTTTTTTAAGCATCTCGGACAAAACCATTTCCAAAGATTCTTTTTCCAGGGCGCCCATTTCTTTACCAGACATTTTCCTGGCAAACTTGGCAAATTCTTCGCCAGCCAGAAGCGGGTTTGCTTTAATCTGTTTCAATCTGCTTGTGAATCTTTTCAATCTTTTCCGGAGTCAGGTTGTTGATATTGACAGCTTTTTCCGCGACATAGTCATTAAGAAAAGCTTCCCTGGCATCTTCGTTGGAATTAATAAACCCGAGCAGTTTCGGATCAGCCGTATCTTTATAGTTCAAAACTACTTGCTCAGCGATTGATTTCTTCTTGGCATCTCCTTGAGCCGCGTCATACATATGCTGCCACCGGCCAGTAGTATGCTGCTGATCTTCAGCTCTCATCTTTTTGCCGGCCTGGCCAACCTGTGTCAGCCAGCCGCCAACAAAAGGAACATGCCGCTGAGCCCAGGCTCCGGGTTTTGAATCAGCCAGACCCATGCCAAACTTCGTTAATGAATCTTTGCCCAAAAACTTCACGCCTTTGCCTTCGGCAAAACTGAAAGTTGATTTCACGGCATTGTCAACGAAGCCTGGAATGCCTCTGGAACTTGAGTGGGCAAACTCATAGCCTTTGAAAAGAATTATCATCGCCGCCAAAACGCTGAAGATTCTGCCAATGACTGACATCACTAAGCCGACTGACGGATCGGCGGCCTGCGCCAAAAACGCGGTGTCGAGCTGGCCCATAATCAAAAACACAAACCAGATAACACCCGCCATAATCGGGCCAAAGCTTATCCATTTAATAAAATCAGACATCCAGCTGTTGAAAAGATTTCCAGCTTTGCCGGCGATTCCGGGAATGTTCATGCCGCCGAAAACCGTGTCCGCGGCAATTGCCAAAGGCACAATCATCATCAAAATCCACAAGGCAATCACCCTAGTCAGCAAAGAAATAATAATCGCGCCAAGAATCATTATCAAAAACAATGAAAAAACAATCAAAATCAGAAGAATCGCGATGTTCGCGAAAATATCCTGCGAAAAGTCGCCGTAATCGGCAATCAGACCAGAAAAAACCTCGGAAAACTGGTTCATTGTCGCCATCAGCCTGACCGCGTAACTATCCGTGCCGCCGGTCTGCGGCATGGTCGCGAAATTCAAAAACGCAATCGTCAGAAAATTCGAGATGCCGACAAGATAAGACGCCATTAAAAGACTGAAGTTAATCAAAAGCGCGGTGATTAAATATCGCGAAAGACTTTGTAAGTTGCCGTAGCTCTCAATGCCGAGAATAAACTTGTTCGCCAGAATCACCAGGCCAATCGCCAGAAGGCCGTTGGCAATCTGCAACGAAACGTAAAACCCGACCTGGACCGCCGGAAAAGTCGCATACTGGAAAGTGTCCGGGCTCAAAACAATTGAAACAATATACATTTCCTGGGCAACAATGAAACCGACAATGTAGCCGACAGCTTTGACAATCCGGGCAATGATGCCTTCAATACTGAGGTTGAAAATAGTCTCAAACTTGTCTGTTGCAGTCTCAATAAAATCCGTGACTTCGCCGGCAGCTTCATAAGGCATCAAGGCAATGGCCGCGGCGTAACCAGCCAGACAAGACCCGGCTTTATCCGCTGAACCAAAAATCTCTGAAACCGGACATTTGTCCGCAATCTGCTGCCAAGGAGATTTGTTCCCCGCAGCGGCGGCTGGCGTCACTTGATCTGCCGCCTTAACCAGCCCGGGATTAACTGCTAGGAATAAAACAAGAAAAATTGTAAAAATTATTTTTTTCACCTCAAGATTTAATCAAGCTCAAAGACTTAATAAACTCAAGAACTTTGTTTTCTTTTCGCATAAACAATGAGGTTGAGGTGCCCTGGCAAAAATATCCGATCCGCCGGCAACTGTCTTGGTACTCAGCGCCGCATGAGTCGTAGCACATGGCGTTAAACCCGTCTTTGTTCTGGTCGCCGATGTCAGTGCACCATTCTTGCTTGCAGTTTGAACCCAGCGAAGTGCAGTCATTGTTCAAACCGTCATCCGGCGTGCCAACGCAGGTATAGATGATATTATCCGGATCAGGATTGACTGTTGGGCTTGAACACTTTTGGGAGTTACAAGCATATCTTTCAATATTGAAAACATCAACGCCGATTGAAGCGCGGCAGGTTGAACCGCCGGCCGAAGCTTTCAGTTTGGCGTCAATGTTCATGTCAGTCGAGCCGCTTTTAATGGAACCGACATTCACCCGGAAAATTCCGGAGCTGGTGGTGGCGTTCGCCGCAGTCAGATCATTCGGCGTCACTGAAGCAATGCCGGCAGTATCAAAAGAAAGTTTGATGTTTTCAATATCAGAGATTGTTCCGGGCAAGCCAACCGCCAGATTGACTCTGACGCTGAAAGAAAAAGTCATTGTTTCTTTCAAGCCCATGGTCATGCCCGAGTCAGCAAAAGAAATGCTGCATGAAGACTGAGCTGTCGGCCCGGTAACCTCCGGCTGGGGAGCTGAACTGCCGGTTCTGAACAATCCCGGACCGCCGGTCATGGTCGTGTTCAAAAGATCCCGCAACTGGGAAATGCCGCCGTACCAAAGATTATCGCCGGAGTTTAAAACCGGAAAAAGCTGGTTGGAAACTTCTTTGGTGTAATCAATCGTGTTGACCAAGGCGTCTGACGCCGCCCGCCTGACTGTCATCAAGTCTTCAAAACCGACTGAAGACGGCAGGGTGACAATCTGCTTGCCGGGATATTTTTTGCCGGTTTGCGTGTCAACCACTTCTGAAGTGGTTTCGTATTTGCTGAAAAGTCCGCCGCCGCTTCTGGTTTCTTCAAGTAAAGCGTCTTCAGCCCTTTGCTGTTCTTGCGAAACATACGACTTGGCCGTCAAAAAAAGATTTGCTTTTGACATTGGCCGGGTTGCCCGCCTGACAAAACCAAGCAAAGACGTGTTGGCTTCAACGTATGAACCGCCGACCACGTCCGTGAAAAACGCCTGCGGCCTCAATGGTTCCGGCACTTCTTCATAGGAGTCATTGCTGTTAACCTGCTGAATCAGAGCTTTTTTCGTGATTGGGTCAAGAAAAACCAGGTCAAGGTCTTCAATATATTCTGACAAAGCGAGTTTGACGGCTTTGGTTTTTTCCACCAAAGCGTCAGCCCAGTTTTCAACAATGTTCTTACAGCTTGATTCGGCAATCGTGTTGACCACTATGGCTTCCGGGTTTTCGCCTTCAGTCATGCCAATGCCAGCCATTTTGGCAAAAGTCGGACAGTCTTTGGAAAACTGATTAAAGTTAACTTGAATGTAAAGTTCTTCGGCAATCTTGAACTCGGCGGCTTTGTTTTGCTCCTGGTCCCCCAAGGCAATGAAATAAGCGCAGACCGGGTCAGACGGAATGCATCTTGTCCACATGGCATCTGTTTCCAGATTCCAGACCCTGACTCCGGCAAACCTGCCCCGGTCACCGCTCCAAACATAAACACCCTCGGCAGGGTCTTGAAAAGCGTCAGAAGCGACTCTGACAGGCGGCTGTGAACCCGGGCCATAGCCCCGCGCTTTAACCGGCAACGGAATCGGAATGCTGATTTCACAGCAGTCGCCAGTGCCGGCAGACATTAACCAGGTGCCGTCTTCAATATCATTGGCGTCAGGGTCTGGGGGTGGCGCGGTCCCTCCATCGCCGGGATCTTCAATCGCCTGAACCACTGAAAAGCCAAAAGAAAAATCAAGATTCAACCCTGAGTTGAAAATCAAGCTAACCAGCAAAAATATAAAAAGTGTTTTAAAAAGTTTCATTAAAATCAGTTTTTAAAAAGAAGCAGTTTCAAAAAAACAATCAGGTAGGCCAGCGCCAAAACAATCCAGAATGCTTTGGCGAAAAACTTTTGGTTAAGCTTTATTTTCATCCCGTTAGAAGTTCCGATAGGAATTTTTAATTAAAAAGCTGGGTGAATTCATATAAGTGATTTGCTAATGACATACTTGTTAACCAAGGCTACTTCTAACGGGATTCATTGATTTGATTTGAAATACTCTTGGAATTTTTCTTGAAAATCTTTGTTGAAAGCATCCAGCCGGTACCCCAAATAATCATAGTTGTTAAAAACCAGATTGCCCCTGACCGGGTCGTCTTCAAAAAGCAAAAAACCCAAAGCCGTGTAGCGGGTTTCCGAAGTCAGGTTGAGATAGCCAAGATGAAAAACCGCCCACGATTTTGGCACCAGAATCTTTGCCATCTCCCCCAGGGCCGCACCTGAAGCGTCAATAAAATCAATCATCTCTTTTCTGGCGTCATCATTGTTGTTTTTGCTCGCTTCAAAAGCCAGAAGCTCCAGGTCGCTTTCCCGGAAGCGCTCTAAGTAATTATCGGAGATTTCCTTCAATGATTCAAGATAGTTTTTAACCGCGGCCGGAGAGTCGGGAACAGTCAGGAGTTCGGATTCAGAATATTGCCGCAGCTCTTCGTTGGCGCGGTTGTAAATCTCGGCCATGGCCAAAAGCCTGATTTTCCCTTTGTCAAAATCAGTGACGGTTGAAGTGGAAAACTCGCTCAAACCGCCGGGGTTTTTTACCATTAAATAACTCAAAGCCGTGTTTAGAGCTCTTTCCGTCAAGTTCTCTCCGAATATTTTTTCGGCGTCCAGTTCAGCTGTCGGTCCGGAAAAAATGCTTTCAGCATAATACCCCGGCTTTTCCTGAACTCCGTTTTCAAAAGAAAAATTCCATTTTGAAGAAAAAGCAAAAACAAAAGACAGGGCAAAAATAGAACCTAAAATCAAGAAAACCGCCAAAAACCAAGATAACACCCGATTCATAGTCATAATATGTATTGTATCAGCGATTTTAACCAACTTAAACCCTGTTTTGCCCCGAGTGTTCAAGATAAAGCTCAAGCCATTGTTCAGGCTTGAGTTCGCCGGGGCGGATTTTTTCTGAAAATTTGAGCGCCTGAAAAGCTTTTTTCAAACTGTCTTTACCGATGCCGAGCTTGTCTGAAAGACTTGAGATCAAATATTTCCTTGGATAAGCAAATCCGGATTTGATGAAACGCTTCAGTTCAGGATACACCTGAAAAACATTTTGTTTTTTCGGAATAATCTCCAAAACCGCGGAGTTGACCTTCGGCTGAGGAAAGAAATTTTTTCTTGAAACTGAAAACAAAATCTTGAACTCAGCCAAAAACTGGTTAATCGCCGGCAAAACCGCCATTTTTGGAGGCTTGGCGCAAAGCTTTTCCGCGACTTCTTTTTGAAGCATGAAAACAATTTTTTCCGGCTTTGGCCAAACTTCCAGAGCTGTTTCCAAAATCCTGCCGGAAATGTTGTACGGCAGATTGCCGCAAACCTTAAAGCCGGAATTATGAATTAAGAATTGCGAATTATGCGGGCTGAAATCCAAAATGTCTTCGTTAATGACTTCAAGGTTCCGGTGATTTTCAAACCTTTTTTTGAGCAAAGCCGCCAGCTGGTCGTCTTTTTCAACCGCGACAACGCGGGCATTGGTTTTCAAAAGCTCTTCGGTCAGAACGCCGGTTCCCGGACCAATCTCAACCACGGTCTCGCCAACTTTCAAATCAAGAGTTTTGACGATTTTCTTGACCACGGAAAAATTTCTCAAAAAATGCTGGCCCAAAGATTTTTTCGGTTTTAAATACATAGTAGTTATGAATTTAACAATTTGATATAATTTTACTTATGGAAGATGAGCTCCAAAACATTGCTTACATAGACGGAGCAAATTTGGATAAAGCGTTAAAGGAACTGGGCTGGCCTTTAGATTATAATCGCTTCTATGTTTGGCTTCGCGAGAAATATCACATTAAAAGAGCCTATCTGTTTATAGGGCTAATTCCGAAATATAAAGGATTATATACCTATCTGCAGGAATCCGGGTTTACTCTTGTATTTAAAGAAGTCGTATACGACGGCTCAAGTAAACCAAAAGGCAACTGTGACGCCGATATGGTTTTGCACGCAGTTTGCGATGCGTACGAAAATAATTTCAGCCAAGCTATCGTGGTGGCAAGCGACGGTGATTACGCTTCATTAGTGAAGTTCCTATTAGATAAACAAAAACTACTTACAATCTTATCTCCAAGTATCAAAGAATTTTGTTCTGTTTTATTGAAGAAAACAGAGGCGAAAACGTTTATCTTAACGACAAGAAAACACAGCTTGAATATCGAAAATAAGTTCGCCCGAGGATAAAAAGAAAAAGCCCCCGATAGAGACGGACTCTATAGGGGTCTTTTTCGTATTGATCAATATAAATGTATCACATTGTTGCAACAATAGTCAAGTTATCCACAGGTAAGACCAAAAAATTATCTAATTTAGCCTCTAAAACCAGGTTAAGTAAAACTAATCCAGGTAAACAATTTTACCATCGCCAAACTCCGGCTCCTGGTCAATAAAACTGATGTTTTGCGGCGGCAGGTCGGCCAAAAAACGCGACGGCGGATTGTCTTGAAAACTGCCTTTAAGAAACCTGGTTTTGGCGAAAGACAGAAAAAGTTTTTCTTTCGCCCGAGTCATGCCGACGTAAAGCAGACGCCGCTCTTCTTCCAAATCTTCCTGGGCTTTCAAAGACCGTTCGTGCGGCAAGATGCCGTCTTCAAGCCCGATGACAAAAACCACGGGAAACTCCAGGCCTTTGGCAGAGTGCAGGGTCATTAAAGTCAGGCGGTTTGAGTTTTTTTCATAATCATCCGTGTCTTGAAGCAGTTTCATGTTCTCAACCAGTTTTTCCAGACCCAAAGGCGGCAGTTCCAAATCAAAGGTTCTGGCAACGCCAATCAGCTCCAGCACGTTTTCCCAGCGGTCTTTGCCTTCACTGCCAAGCTGTAAAAGATAGTCCTGATATTTTATTTCCCGGCAAAGCCAGGTTAAAAACTCCGAAGGTTTTAATTTTTTTGACAAGACACGGGCTTTTTCAACCAGCTTGAAAAAATCGTCAAGTTTCTGATTTTTCAAATTAACGCCGGATTTCAACGCCAGCAAAGTTTTTTCGCCGATTCCCCTTTTGGGCGCCGCGACCGCCCGCTGAAAAGCTGAAAAATCGTCCGGGTTCAGAATCAGCTGCAGATAGCTTTGGAGATCCTGGACTTCTCTGCGCTTGTAGAACTTGAAGCCGCCGATTAATTGATACGCCATGCCTGATTCAAGAAACATTTCCTCAAAAACCCGCGACTGGACATTGGTCCGGAATAAAATCGCAAAATCATTAAGCCGGCGGCCCTGGCTCATTTCCAGAAGAATCTTTTCCTTAATCCAGCGCGCTTCTTCAACGCCGTCGCTAAACTGAATCACGCAAACCAAGTCGCCTTTGGGATTTTTCGTGAAAAGATTTTTGTCGGTCCGGAAAATGTTTTTCAAAATCATTTGCTGGCTCGCCAAAACAATGTTTTCGGTTGAACGGTAGTTTTCTTCAAGGAAAAAGATTTTGGCGTCCGGCCAGTCTTTTTCAAAACGCAGAACATTGGTGAAGTCCGCGGCCCGAAACCGGTAAATCGACTGCCAGTCATCGCCGATAACGCAAAGATTCCGGTGCTTTTGCGCCAGAAGCTTGATTAAAAGATACTGGGGTTTGTTTGTGTCCTGGTATTCGTCAACCAGAATGTAGCGCCAGCGCGACTGATACTTTTCAAGAATCTTTTGGTTTTCCTGGAACAGCTCAACGGTTTTCAAGATAAGATCGTCAAAATCAAACGCGTTCCGCTGGCGCAAAAGCTTTTGGTACTCTTCAAAATAAGCCTGGAGTCTTTCAGAACCAATGACGCCGCCAGACAAAAAATCGCCGCGGTTTTTCAGAAAAGAAATCTTTTTCAAAACATCCGCGGCAGAGTCGTTTTTTTGATTTAAAGATCCGACAACTTCTTTCATCAAAGACAGGCTTTCGTTTTCGTCATAAATGGAAAAGTTCCTGGAAAACCCCAGGGCTGAAGCTTCAGAGCGCAGAATCAAAACCGCCAGTTTATGGAAAGTTCCGAGAAAAAGCTCTCTTTTTTTCAAATCTTTCACCAGGTGCTCAACCCGTTTTTGCATTTCGCCGGCGGCTTTGTTGGTGAAAGTCAGTCCAAGAATGTTTTGAGGCAACGTGCCGGTTTCAATCAAATGGGCAATCTTGTGGGTCAGGGTTTTTGTCTTGCCCGAACCCGGGCCGGCGATAATCATCATCGGACCCTCATGGTTTAAAACCGCGTTTTTCTGGTTTTCGTTCAAACCAACCAAAGAGTTCATCTCGTTAGAAATTCCCGCAGGAAATTTTAATTGACTGACAAGATAAAATAAGAGGCAATTTACCAATGATATAGGGTCTTGAAATTATCAGATTTTTTAAGTATAGTATAAAAATCGCTTAAATGCAGCAAATTTTAGAAACAATCAAAAAAGCTTCGCCAGGTGTCGGCAGTATTTTGGCTGGCAGCGTTCTGAAAAAAGAGCCCCGAAGGCTTTTTATTGACCTTTTTAGCTCTGGTTCAGGCATAATTCTCGGCAAAGAGTATCTTTTTTCCATTGACAGAATCAGAGGGCTGAGGCTCGGCGACGAGGTTGTCGTCAAGGTTATCGGCTCAATGGACGAAAACGGATTTTGGGAAGTTTCTTTGAACCAGGCCGACAAAGAAGCTGGCTGGGAAAAAGTCAGAGCCGCCAGAGACAACCGCGAAATTGTCGGCTTGACCGTTTCCGGCGCCAACCAGGGCGGCCTCTTAATGCAGTTTGAAGGCATTGAAGGATTTTTGCCGGTTTCCCAACTGGCTTTGGAACATTATCCAAGAGTTGAGGGCGGCAATAAATCGCGAATTCTTGAAGAGTTAAGAAAATTCGTCGGCAAAGAAATGAAAGTCAGGGTTCTGGATTTCAATCAAGGCGAAGGCAAGCTGATTTTTTCCGAAAAAGAAGCGGAACAGGAAAAACTCCAGAATCTTTTGCTGAACTATAAAATCAATGATGTGGTTGAAGGCGAGATTACCGGCATTGCGCCGTTCGGAGCTTTCATCAGATTCGGCGACCCGGCTTTGGAAGGCTTGATTCACATTTCCGAGATTGACCACAAGCTGGTTGACGACCCTTCAAGTTATCTTAAAGTCGGCAGCAAAGAAAAAGCTAAAATTATCAACATCACCAACGACAGAATCTTTTTGTCCTTGAAGTCTTTAAAGATTGACCCCTGGGACGAGATTGAATCAATTTACAAAAAAGGCGGGGTTTATTCCGGCCGGGTCATCAAGCAGACCCAGCTTGGCGCGTTAATCAGTCTGGATGATTATATTTACGGCGTTTCCGCGGACGAAAATCTTGAAACCGAAAAAACTTATTCATTTAAAATTTCCGAAATTGACAAGAAAGAAAGAAAAATAACTTTGAAGCTTGAAAAATAAAGTTTTTTGAATTTCCAAACAAAAACTCCCGCCACGTGCGGGGTTTTTGTTTTAACAGCTTCGGTTTTGTCGTTAGTTGCTTTCCCCGAGCGGAGTCGAAAGGTAGGTTGTAAAGTTATCTGACAACTTCTTTGAAGGCTTTGGCGGATTTGAACTTCGGCACTTTGGTTGCCGCAATGCTGATTCTTTCCCCGGTTTTCGGGTTGACGCCCATTCTCGCTTTTCTCTGGACCAGCCTGAAAGAACCAAAACCGGCGACGCTGACTTCTTTGTTGTTTTTCACAGCCTTGATAATGTCGCCGAAGATTAAATCAAGAATCATTCCGGCTTGCCTTTTTGAAAGCTCGAACTGTTCCGCAACTTTCGCCGCCAAGATTTGCTTGTTCATGAAAATGAATTATTTTAATTTTTAAAACGACCCGAGATTAACGTTTAAGTGCTCTGAGGAAATTATACCCCAAATCAAGACCCTGTCCACCTTGTCCCGCTATAGCTTTAACGCAAGCGGAGATTGTCACGCCGAAGCCTTGGCGCAGGCAGACTTTACCGCGCTCCAGCCTTAGCGAAAGCGGGAATTCTCATGCTCCGGCGACAGCAAAAGTATTTTCAGCGCAATGCCATACTTCACTACCGGGCATACTCGACTGCCCGGGTCTCCCTGAACACCACTACCCGAATCTCTCCGGGGTATTTCAGCTCATTCTGAATCTTTATGGCAATCTCCCGGGCAAGCTTTGAGGCTTCAAAATCAGAGATTGACTCCGGAGAAACAAAAACCCTCAGCTCCCGGCCGGCCTGGATGGCGTAAGCTTTATCAACGCCTTTGAAATCAAGCGCGATTTTTTCCAGGTCGCCGAGGCGTTTGACGTAAGACTCCAAAGACTCTCTCCGGGCGCCCGGCCGCGATGCGGAAATGGCGTCAGCGGCGTTGATAAGGTAGGCTTCGGGAATTGCCACGGGATAATCTTCGTGATGCGAACGCATCGCCAGAATAATGTTTTCATCAAGCTTGTATTTTTGCAAAATCTTCATGCCAAGCTCCAGATGATTGCCTTCAATCTCGTGATCAACCGCTTTGCCGATGTCGTGCAAAAGCCCGGCTTTTTTGGCAATCTCCGGATTCATGCCAAGCTCTTTGGCGAACAAAGACAAAGAAGTTCCGTCAGGGGCAACCTCGTATGTCTTAGAAAGCGGAAACGGAAAGGTCTTGATAAGCGCCCCACATAGCGCGAATCAGATACGCGAAGGAAGCGTGAAAGTGGTTGACTACTGCACAGGCGCCATCGGAAAACTCTTGAAAGAAGAGACGGGAACCCATCTCATCTACTTCCAGCATTTCAAGCGCCAGCCGCGCGATCTGCCTTCTGACCGGATCAAAACACGAAATCATGATTGAATCCGGAGTTTCGTCAATGACCACTTCAACGCCGGTCAATTTTTCAAAATGACGGATGTTCCGGCCTTCTTTGCCGATAATCTTGCCCTTAACGTCTTCGTTCGGCAAAGAGATGATTGAAGTTGTCACTTCGCCGATGTGCGACCGGGAATAACGCTGAATCACGGTCGCCACCAGCTCGGCGGCTTTTTTCTCGGTTTCTTCAAGCCGGTCTTTTTCCATTCTTTTAACCACTTCAAACAAATCCGCGTGGTATTTGTCTTCAAGCTGGTTTATCAGCTCCTGCTTGGCGGCTTCGCGCTTCAGGCCCGAAACCTCTTCAAGCTTTTTCAGCTGCTTTTCCTGGTGGTTTTCCAGTTCAACCTTAATCGCCCTGACTTTTTCAACCTGCTGCATCAGCTTGTCTTCTTTTTCGTCAAGCTTTTTCGTCCGTTCGTCAAGAAAAGCTTCTTTTTGCAGAAGGCGTTCCTGAGTTTTTCTCAACTGGAACTTTTCGTTTTTTATCTCGTCTTCGGCTTTTGAGATAAGAGAAAGCGATTTGTTTTTGGCTTCAAGCAGAATCGCTTTTGACTGGTCTTCGGCTTTGGTGATTTTTTCGCTGACGTCTTTTTCCAGATTTTTCAGAGTCTTCTGCAAAAGAAACTTCCTCAGGAAAAAACCCGCCAAAACTCCCAAAACAGTTGCTGAGGCAACGTAAACAACAAGTAAAGACATAGTTTTTATGCCCCGATCAGTTCAAAAGGATAAAACCGGGCGTCTTAAGCCTTGAAGAAAAAAGAATGGAAAACTTCAAAAGGAAAAAGGTTCAAGTTTAAGATTAAGCAATCCTGGACGGTTCGGGAAAGAAACCAATCGGGAAGAGTTAATTAATTGGAAAAATAAAATTCAACCGAATTACAGAAACATTGTAATGCCAAAACCAGTGAAAGTCAAATAACGGATTTTTTGTTATCATCATAAATATGAAACTGAACAAAAGCGACGTCAAGTTCATCATTGTCCATCAAAGCGCCACGAAAAAAGCGGAAACCAGCTTTGAGAAAATCAAAAAATTCCACCTTTACCAGGGCATGGGCAATATTGCTTACCACTATTTTATTGAGGCTTCGGGCAGGCTGAAAAAAGGCCGGAACGAATCAACGGCCGGCACCCACACCAAAGCCAGCCAGATGAGCCTGAAAAGCCTTGGGGTTTGCCTGGCTGGCGATTTTAACCTTGAAGAGCCGGAGCCAGCCCAGCTGAAAACCCTGGAAAGCCTTTTAAACAACCTGAAAACAAAGTATAAAATCCCGAAACAAAGGGTCTTAGGCCACCGCGAAGTTTATGGTTCAGCCACCGAGTGCCCGGGAGACTCTTTGAATGAATGGCTAAGCGAGTGGAGGAAACAATAAAAACAGAGTTATTTTTTCTATCGGCTCGTCGGTTTATTCCGGCGATAAACCGCGGCACTGTCTTCTCATCCCGCCAGCCGAGCACTAAATTTTTCAGATTTTTAGCGCTCGGACCAAGCCTGGCGGGGTTCCGAAAACTAGAAAAACTAATTCTGTTTTTAGTACGAAAAGAGAGATACAGACAAATGTTTCACGTGAAACATTTTCCTGAGAAACATGTTTCACAAGAAAATCGCTCTGTGAAACATTTTTGTGAAACATTTATGTATAATTTCCAGACCCGGGCTCCCGGAAAACCAGATTCTTGTGAAACATTTTGCCAGGTCTTGTGAAACATCTGTTAAATGTTTCACAAGGCTATTTACAGCGAAAGCTCCGCGTTTTAAGCGGAGCTTTTTACCGAACGGGCCTCCCAATCAATCTATCTACACTAGACACAAAGATTGAAGGTTGAGCTCGGGTTACAGAACAGAATCGCAGAGATTAGAAATATGCCCCCGCATATTTCAGCAACTATCAGAGAAATCGACAGGAAGATAAAGGTCTTTCTGTTTGGGTAATCTTCTGGGCGAGTAATAACCCAGATTAAAGTCGCAAATGGTGCAGCTAATACTGCCAGTATTACGACTATAGGTAGACAGTAAAACAAAAAAAACACCAGGCCCAGCAACAGTAAACCTATTACCTGTAAACCACTACTTCCTGACGGAATGAAATCCCCAACTTGGTTGCCCCAGCTGTCAAAAACAGGGATCTTGTCAGTCATTTCGACCTCCTTTCTATATATCACAATCAAACCACGCCAAGAATAGCATGTCAAGTACAAAAGCTCCGCGTTTTAAGCGGAGCTTTCTACCAGACTCAATGTGCTGTCATTGCCTGGAATCTGTGCTTTTCCAGCTTCTGCGCCCTTCTGTACGAAACCAGAAAAAACGCCATGCTGGTCAAGCCAACCACCACCACAACCCAGGCAAAAGATATGCCAATGACCTGGGCGCGAAGATTGACCAGGCACTCGAGCTGGTCTGCCAATGGCTTTGCCAGACAAAGATTGCCAAGCCGCTGGGCAAACGGTTCGTGCAACATCCAGGGCACAGCGGCAAGCAAGACCGCTAATGCCAGTGGAATCCACCAATGCCAGCCAATTGTCCTGATGATGAAAAACAGGGTCACCAGCTCCTGTTTGTTGCGCAGCCGGTTCTTTTTGAAGTCCCAGCCAATACTGACAAACACAAACAGCACGGCTGAAACAATGTTCAGACCGACCCAGTCCTGGCCGCTGGGCCAGAAGATCAGACTTCCGAGCAAAACGAGAACCGAACCAACATAAGACAGCCAGACGCTAAAAGCGAGAATCTTTTTTTCAAACATGAAAGCCTCCTTTTCTCGCCACAATCAAACCATACTAAGAGCATGGTGTCAAACTCGATGAGGCGCTTTTGCTCCAACAAAAGATTGTCAAAAACTTTATCCGAGTTATAATTGTTTTAATGATTGAGATAAAAAGATTCATTCAAGAAGCCGAGATCCATGGCGGAGAAAAAGTCGCGGACTTTGGCGCCGGGTCAGGATTCATTGCCCTTGAGCTCGCCAAAGCCGTCGGCCCGACAGGCGAGGTCGCGGCGATTGATATTTTGGAAGAACCGCTGGAGGTTTTGGAAACTCGGGCAAAAAACCTCAAGCTTTTCAATATCAGAACGATTAAATCAGATCTTGAAAAAGAAAATGGCTCGACGCTTCAGAGTAATTCCTGCGACTTGGTTGTCATTGTCAACCTGCTGTTCCAGGTTGAAGAGCCAAAAACCATTGCCAAAGAAGCGAAGCGGATTCTAAAGGCCGGGGGCAAAGCCGTGGTCATTGAATGGCTGCCGCAAAAATTAATCGGCAAAGAAAATCAGTTTGTCCACCAGCCCGAAGACGTCAAAAAAATCTTCCAAAAGCAAGGTTTTAATTTCGTAAAATTATTCAGCCCGGGCCTGAGCCATTACGGCCTGATTTTCCAGAAATAAACAATAAAAAAATGCAGTTTTCCCAAAGACAGCTTTTAATCATTGGCGCCGCGATTCTTGGCATCATCGCGATTTTTTTCATTGTCACCATCGGCTTGAGGCCGGACAAAAGCCAGACTGCCGAGCTGGTTGTCTGGGGTCTTTTTGACGACCCGGAGCTGTTCAGTTCGCTGGCCAAACCCCATCTGCAGGAAACCGGCAACAAAATCATTTATGTCCAGAAAAATCCCGCCACTTATGAGGAAGAGTTATTGAACGCTTTGGCGGCTGGCTCCGGTCCGGATGTTTTCATGTTCAAAAATTCCTGGCTTTTGCGGCATTACGACAAAGTCAAACCGGCTCCGGAAAACCTTTTCACGCCGCAGTCCATTCAGGAAAACTATCCGCAGATTGTCGCCCGCGACTTTGTTTCCGGAGACAGCGTTTACGGCATCCCTTTATTCATTGACACTCTGGCCCTTTTTTACAACCAAGACCTCCTGGACCAGGGAGCGGTGCCGTTTCCGCCGAAAACCTGGGAAGAACTGGTGGAAATGACGCCAAAACTCACCCGCATCAATGAAAGACGGGACATTCTTTATTCCGCCGTCGCTCTTGGCTCAGCGCAAAATGTCAGCCATGCCGCCGACATCCTGGCTTTGTTAATGATCCAGGCCGGCTCAAACATTGTTGACGACAACTTCAACGTCACTTTTCAAAGAACCAAGGCCGGGACTGAAGCTTTGAATTTTTTCACCCAGTTTGCCAAGCCAAAAAACAAAATCTACACCTGGGACGACAAGTTTGACGGCTCGATTGAAGAGTTTGCCCGGGGCAAGGTGGCCATGGTTTTGGGCTATGCCTCAGACATCCAAACCATCAGGGCAGTTTCGCCTTATTTCAACTTCAAGGTGACGCTCATGCCGCAGCCACAAGACTCAACTTTAAGAAAAGACTATGCCAGCTACTGGGGCCTGGCTGTCAGAAAACAGTCAAAAAAAGCGGATGCCGCCTGGAACCTGGTTTCTTTTTTGTCGCAAAACGAACAAGCTGAAGCATTTGCCAGAAAAACCAATCTGGCGCCGGCAAAAAGACTGCTTCTGAACAATCTCAGGAACCAGCCGATTATGGATATTTTCTCAAAACAAGCTTACACCGCGGTTTCCTGGCCACAGCCAGACTCAAACCTGATTGAAAGAATCTTCAAAAACGGCATTGCCGACGCCCTGGCGGAAAAAGAACCATTGGACAGCATTGTCACTGGCATGGCCAATGAAATTGACGAAATTTTCAAAAAAGCTTTCTGATCCCTCAGTAGAAGTTCGGCGGCCTTTCGTTATCTCTTATAAATAGGGTTTGACACAAATGGTGGTAAAATACTTTAAGACAAACTAATAAAATAAAAAACACTAACTCAAGGCAATCAAGGGCCGAGTTTCGCTGCGGGACAAGTATAATAACGAAATGAAAAAGATCCTCCTTATTTCTGCTTTTCCCGACGCTAAGTCGGGACTCCGACTAATAACGTCGGGGCTATTTCTGCTTTCTGCTTTCTTCCCCCTGTCTGCCTCGGCGGCTTTGGTCCAGTGCACAGTTTCTGAAACCGGCGCTTTGTGCAGTTTTTGCCAGCTTCTGGCAACGATTCAATCAACGTTCAACTTTATTCTCGGACTGGTGTTTCTTGGCGCCGTCATCTTGATTGCCAAAGCCGGCCTTGAGATGTATTTCACTGCCGGCGACCCGGGCAAAGTCCAAGCGGCTCTGAAAAACATTTTAAAAGTGGTTGTCGGCATTGTCATTGTCATCACTGCCTGGGCTGTGGTCAATACGATTCTTGTATTTTTCGCCCGGCCAGGTTCGCCGCCGACTTTCTGGAACAATATCTCGTGCTGAACCTGTGAATCACGAATAATGAATTAAGAATTATGATAAAATAAAAAATATGAGAAAATTATTGACTATTTATTCGTTATTCACAATTCTTTATTCCGTAGCGGTCCTGCCAGCGTTGGCAGTCACGTTCGCCAATCCGATAAAATACGGCACCATTCCGCAGGTGATTGACGCGATTGTCAATTTTTTGATGATTGTTTCAATCCCGCTTTTGGCCGGCGCGATTATTTACGGCGCGCTGATTATGATTACTTCGGCCGGCGACCCGAAAAAGTTCCAGAACGGCTATAACACCATGATTTTCGCGGTCATCGGCTTTATCATCATTCTCTTGGCCAAAGGCATTGTCATGGCGATCCAGAACTTCTTCCGGTAAACAGACCGGCAAAATCCGGTTGCTTGTTTTTAGATTAAACTTATGCTACAATCCAAATAAGTTGTTCTTCCGCCTCCAAGGCGGAAATTTTAATTAAAGACAGCCAGTATTAAAAAACATGTTTGATTTAAAAACAATCGTCGCGTCAATAAAACAGATTGCCGAAGAGCGCGAGATTCCCGAAGAAAGGGTTCAAGAAATCATTGAAGCCGCGCTTGCCCACGCCTACAAAAAAGAATACCGGAGCAAAAACGAAATCGTCAAAGCGAAGTTCAGCCCGGAGTCCGGCGACACCCAATTTTTCCAGGTCAAGCAGGTGGTTGATTCTTCAATGCTGCTTGAAGAAGAGGAAGAGCCGGAAGAGCAAAAAGAAGGCGAGCGCCGAGTCAGATTCAACCCGGACCGCCACATCATGCTTGAAGAAGCCAGGGAAATAAAGCCGGATATTTTTTCAGGCGAAGAACTGGAGTTTCCTCTGGAAAACAAAATTGAGTTCGGCAGAATCTCGGCCCAGACCGCCAAACAAGTGGTGCTGCAAAAACTCCACGAAGCGGAAAAAGAAACTTTGTTCGGTTTTTACAAAACCAAAGAAGGCGAGATTATTTCCGGCATCATCCAGAGGTTAGATGGTCGGAATATTTTTGTTGACATCGGCAAATCAGTCGGGATTATGTTCGGCGACGAGATTATCCCCAGGGAAAGATACCGCCCCGGCGAAAGAATGAAGTTTTTTGTTTTGTCCGTGGAGCAGGGGATCCGCGGCTTGTCGATTTTGCTTTCAAGATCGCACCCGAAGTTCATTGCCAAGCTTTTTTCAAACGAAGTCCCGGAAATCAGCGAGGGCATTGTTGAGATAAAATCAATTGCCCGCGAGCCCGGCGAACGGACAAAAATCGCGGTTGCTTCAAACAATGATTCAATCGACCCGATCGGCGCCTGCGTCGGGCAAAAAGGCACCCGGGTAACGACAGTCATGAACGAACTCGGCAATGAAAAAATCGACATTATTCTCTGGTCAGACGACCCGGCGAACTTCATTAACAATGCTTTGGCGCCGGCAAAAATCACTGACGTCTTAATCAGACCGGACAAAGAAGCCAGGGTGATTGTTCCGGCAGACCAACTGTCTTTGGCCATCGGCAAAAACGGCCAGAACGTCAGATTGGCGCACAAACTGACTGGCTGGCGGATTGAGATCCGCTCCCAAGCCAAACCAGAAGAAGCGATTGAGATTGAGGGCGAGTCCGAAAAAACTCCTTCAGAGCCGCAACAGGAAAATCAGGATGCCAAGGAGTAAACCCCGCAGTGAGTTTTTGGCAGCCCTGCCTGCCGGCAGGCAGGTTCTCAGTATTTTTTGCCGTCTTTCACTCGTGGGATAAAGATGCTTCAACAGAGCTTGGCACCATAAGCTATAATGATGTTTATTAACTTTGAAGCTAAAAATTAGCCAAAAACCTACTACGGGGTAAAATAAGGCCATATGGAGTCTCTTTCCCAGCACACAAAAAAACTGCTTGAAGAAATTGCCAAATCTTCGGGCGAAAAACAAGAAAACAACGAGTTTAGCTCAAGCTCAATTTCGGTCAGCAACCTGACCTCGGGGATTGAGTTTTTGTACGAAAAAATCAGGAACGCGCTTGAATATCGCGAAGAGCATCTCTGGTTGAAAGACGCGGTTTTTCGGATTTTAAAACGCCGGTTTTTTGAAATTCTGGCGAAAGAAAAAATCGGCCGGGAAATCATTGAAGAACTGATTCGCGGCCGCTACTTGGAAAACGACCACTATCCCGAAAGCAAAGCTTTTGAAGTTGAAGATATCCTGAAAAAATACCGCGAAGTTTTCGAGGCTTTTGAAAACAACTCAAAGCTTGAGGAAAAGAAAAACAGCCAGCTTGAAGAGTGGTTTTTGAGCCTGGCGGCGCTGGAGATTGTTGACCTTTTCCCCAAAAACAAAACCGACCGGGTTTTCATCAATTATTTCTGGAACGTCATGAAAGAAACCACGGTCGCTTCCCAAGAAATCCTTGGCGAAGAGTTTGACCAGCAGCTTTATCTGGCGGTTTTCCGGAACTTTTTCAAAGCCGACGAATCCATGGAGCAGTACGAGCTTTTCCGGATTAAATACCCGGAGTGGTTTTCCAACCCAAACGAACTAATCCAAAAATTCGGCAAAATCCTGCCGCGGCTGAAACAAAATCTGGAAAAATCCCTGAAATACGGCCTGCGCCAGGAACTTGACCGGATTATGAAACGCCGGAGCTTGTTCATTTTTATGCTTCAAGACTTAATCAGCCAGGAAAAAGAAAGGTCTTTTGAGATTTTGGACAATCCCGAGCTTTTGGAACAAAAGCTCAAAGAAATTTACGACACCCATTACGAAAAGGGGAGAGAAAAGCTTCAGACTTCGTCAGTCCGGGCGATTGTTTTCATTATTTTGACGAAAATGCTCCTTTTGTTCGCCATTGAGGTGCCGTTCCAGTCTTGGTACGACGGCAAAATCAACTACTTCATTCTCGGCTTCAATACTTTGATACCGCCTTTGGTTTTGATTATTTCTTCGTTAATCATCAAGATGCCGGGCGAAGAGCAGAATTTCCTGAAAATCGTCACAGAGTTTGAAAGAATGCTGAGATACAGCCAAGATTTGCCGCCCCTGGACGTCGTCCGGACCAAAAAACAAAGGTCTTTGCCGACAAGAATTGTTTTGTGGCTGATTTACGGCTTAAACGTTGTTTTTACCGGCTGGCTTTTGCAGAAACTTTTTGTCTTTTTGAAGTTCAACTTTGTCGACGCGATAATCTTCATCCTCTTTTTGAGCTTAATCAGCTTTTTCGCCATCCGTTTGAGAAAAACCGCGAACCAGCTGGCGGCAGTTGAGGAAAAAGACCATCTGGTGTCCGTGCTGGTTGAGTTTTTCTTTTTCCCGATTATTGAGATCGGCAAATGGATTTCCCGGGGAGTTTCCGCCCTGAACATCACCGCTTTTGTTTTTGACTTTTTGATTGAAACGCCGTTCAAAACCATGATTCAAGTGCTTGAAGAATGGTTTAATTTCATCAAGGAAAGACGACAAAACCTGTAAGCTCGCTCCGCGAGCAGAATTAAGAATAGTGAATTATGAATTACGGTGTTAAAATCAGTTTGTTTATTCATGATTCTTAATTCATTATTCTTTATTCATTTTAATGAAGTTTCCGAAATCATTTCTTTGGGGCGCGGCGGTTTCCGCGTACCAGGTTGAGGGCGGCAACAAATTTTCCGACTGGTGGCATTGGGAGATAAAAAACAAAAAACCAAGGTCGGGCAAAGCCTGCAATTTTTGGAACAAATTTTCCGACTATTTTGATTATCTGGAAAAAGGCAAGATGAACGCTTTCCGGCTTTCGGTTGAGTGGGCGAGAGTCAACCCGCAAAAAGACAAGTGGGACAGCGAAGCGATTGCCCGCTACAAAACAATTATCCGGAACCTCAAACAAAGAAAGATTGAGCCGGTCCTGACTCTTTGGCATTTCAGTTTGCCCCAATGGCTGGCAAAAGACGGCGGCTGGCTGAATCCTTTGGCTTTGGAGTATTTTGAAAAATACGTCGTCAAAATCAGAAAAACGCTTGGCGAAGAAATTAAATACTGGACGGTTTTGAACGAGCCCGGAGTTTATGTTTACAAATCTTTCATTGAAGGCGACTGGCCGCCGCAAAAAAAATATTCTTTGTTTGACGTTTTACGTTTGAGAAAAATTCTGGTCAAGGCGCACCGGGCGGCTTATTCAATTTTGAAAACCAAAAACAACTTTGTCTCCAGCGCGTTCAATCTTTCCTGGGACGAGCCAAAATCAAAGCTCAATCCTTTCAACAAACTCGCCAAGTATTTCCTGGAAGAGTTTTCCGACTGGGGGTTTTTGAAAGAGCTTTCCAGCCGGCTTGATTTTGTCGGCGTCAATTATTATTTCCACAACCTGATTGATTTTCCTTTCCAGGTCATCGGCCCGAATAAAAACGCCAAAGAGTTTTCCGACATCGGCTGGGAAATTTATCCGAAAGGGGTTTATTATGTTTCAAAAAAGGCTTTCCAAAAATACAAAAAGCCGCTGATGATTACGGAAAACGGTCTGGCGGACAAAAAAGACTTGAAACGGGGAAAGTTTTTGCGGTTGTCAATGGGCCGCTTGTGGAATGATAGTTCCTCACAGGAACGTCCACACGAATTTCTGTCTCGCCGTTTTTGCGCGCTCGCGTAAGTTTAATGTTGAGATGCTTTGTGTTTTTGTTCATAATAAATTGGAGCGATGGGTTGCTTTGCACATCTTTCTTGACGCCTTTCATTCACGTCCACCACATTGAAACACTACGCGCTCTTTGGCGTATCGTCAAGTTCTTTCACCGCCGAACGGACGATATCCTTGACGTAAACATCACCCAGCTCACCGTTAGGCATGAAAGGAGTAATAACCAAGCAGAACCATCGGGCGAAAGGATTACGTAATTCCTTTTCGGGCGTTTGATACTTCTTTAGGACTTTCCAGGTCCATTCGCCAGCCCGCCAAACCTCATAAGGCTTGTCAACGGGCCGCATTTTAGAGCAGAGATTCTTAGGAGTGATAGCTTTCATGGTTTGAGAATACGCGAGGGTTGTTATGGTTGCAAGCTTTTTTATGTCCAAAGACCGCGAGAGAATGAATCAACGATGTTTCCCGTTTGAGAATCGACAACCTGCCACCAATCATAATGACGTTTACTCATAAGAAGTAGGGCTTCTTCTTTTGTGTTCTCTGAGCCAATGAAATCCTGCCAACCGCCACTAGGATAATAGGTATCACCAGCAAAGATTAGAAATTGTTTCATAGGTTTATCTTCTCATGAGGCTAGTAGTAAGGCAAGCGTTTTTATTCTTTTTTTATATGACGTAAACCCTTAACTATCAAGGAGTCAACGGGGGAACCGCTCCAAGTCCTTGAGATTCAATGACTTAAATTTTATTACTTTTTGCTTGCTCGGATAGGAACCTTAGCGTAATCTCATTACAGTTCTTTGAGGTAAGAGGGACGTAATTGATTTTACGCCGGTTTAGCATAACATAATGCAGCGATTGACTATCGCCTCATGAAGTGGAGATATGCCGTGGAATTAGTCACCACGAAACAGTCGAAATGGATTGACCATTAGAACTAATTCTTTGCTTGAACGTTCTTGACTAGAATGAGCGGCGAGGTATTACGACAATGGATAAAGGTTCGATTCCTTTAACCGGCAGCATCTTACAACAAACGAGGCGTCTGTTCACGCCTACAAAGAGCTTGGGTTAACCATACCCGATACTAGAGGTATCCGTCAGGGCCACGATACGGTCCACCAATTTTGTATGAAATTAAATGAAGATTCATGAATGATTCTCTCATGTTTTTGCTGTTTGTCAAATCTTTTTTAATACTTGAATACCAAGGGCTTAGATAGGTCGCCCCGATATGCCCTTGAAAAAGAAGGACTTAGGCATAACACCCAAATCCTTCGTTACTAAGCTCTTACTCCTTATCTTCCGTAGTGGGCCGGAACCAGATTCCCCTATTTGTTACAACGTCCCATAGCACAGGAAAATCTTTCCAAAGGAGAGTAAACATCCTCTGCTGATTTGCGCGACAAGCCTTAAGCAACTCTTCACGGATTCTCTCTGTTGAAACACCATCGAATTGCATAGGAGTAAGACGATTGATTGCATTCCACAAGTCTTTGTCAATGCGAAAGTTCTTAGAGCAGGCGAATCGAACGGCCCGAAAAGCTCTAAGCTTATCTTCGGCAAGCCTTTGTGTAGCATTTCCAACGGCCCTTAGACAACCATCTTCAATGTCTTCGATTCCCATAAAAGGGTCATAGAGATAACCAGTTTCAACGTCTCGGGCCATGGCATTGCAAGAAAAATCTCTACGGGCTAAATCATCTTCTATTGCTATAGTAATCGCAACGTCATCAGGGCGGCGACCGTCCGAATAATGTCCATCGCGACGGGCGCAAGAAAAGTCCACGCAACCGAGTTTTGGATGATTAC
>Ga0075884_107_pt1 | contig 29906 bp, 23 predicted proteins | sample RifGroA1_FD_68307 | JGI IMG/M metagenome (GOLD analysis project Ga0075884, IMG submission 68307) | Parcubacteria bacterium GW2011_GWA1_45_10 | reverse complement strand
AATCTTGAGTTCGCTGCCAGGTTTGACGCTAAAAAAACAGGTGTCTAACTGTCGGTCAATGTAAAACACAAAAACCTCGTATTTGTCCGGATTAATGTTTTTCAGAATCGCGGCCGTAATCCACAGGGAAACTTCATGTTCTGACGATGGCCCGCCGCAAACAAGAGCGATTTTGATTTTCATCCCGTTAGAAGTTCCGGTATAACCGTTTAATTAAATAATTGAACAAAGTTTCTGTTTGATTTGCTAATGGCATATTTGAAGATAACGACTACTTCTAACGGGATTCATGAATTATTAATTTTTATCTTTGAGCGGGTGGGGGGAATCTTCCTTCGCCAAGGCTTCGGACGGACACCGTCGAACTTGGAGCGGGTGAAGGGAATCGAACCCTCGTTCTCAGTTTGGAAAACTGACGTTCTGCCACTGAACTACACCCGCCTTCGCTGAATCTGCGGCGAGGCAAAGCCCGCAATAACGGCATTTTAGCGGTTTTGTAAACCAACTTCAAATCAAATAATGCGGGATGGAATTCTGAAAAATCCGTGTTATAATGGCTTTATGCTGACAAAACAAAAGAAAACCAAGATTATTTCCGGCTCAAAAACCCACGAAAAAGACACTGGTTCGCCGGAGATTCAAATCTCCCTTTTGACCGAAAGAATCAACGAGCTTTCAACTCACCTAAAAGATCATAAAAAAGATTTTTCCTCAAGGAGGGGCCTTTTGAAAATGGTCATCCAAAGAAAGAGGCTGGCCAACTGGCTCAAAGCCAATAGCCCGAAAAAATACCAAAAACTCGCCAAAACCCTCGGCCTTTAAACCGGGGTTTTCTTGGTCGGGTTGATTGACGGTTGCTTTCCGGCAGCTTGTCGTGATTAATTATTAAAAAACAAAAAAACGTGAGGACTCACCCAGCTCAAAGAATCGCAGTTTTTATTGACGTCCAAAATCTTTACCATTCGGCAAAAAATCTTTTCAAAGCCAGAGTAAACTTTGAAAACGCTTTGAAATACGCCATCCAGGACCGCCAGCTGGTCAGGGTTTTTGCTTACGTCGTCAAGTCGGAAAACCCCGAAGAAACCGGTGAACAAAGTTTTTTTGACGCGCTGGAAAAACTCGGCATTGAGTTAAGAATCAAAGACATCCAGGTTTATCCCGGCGGCTTCAAAAAAGCCGATTGGGACGTTGGCATGGCCGTGGACGCCATTCGCTTATCATCAAGCGTTGACACCGTGGTTTTGGCGACCGGCGACGGGGATTTCATTCCTTTGGTTGAGTATTTGCAGGCGCACGGCAAACTCGTTGAAGCTATGGCGTTTGCGAAAAGCTCTTCCGGAAAACTGAAAGAAAAGGTTGATCTTTTTATTGACCTCGGGGAAAAACCAAGAATTTTTCTGATAAAAAGATAAATTAAATAAATCAGCGAATAACGAATCAATACGAATACACAAATATACGAATAAAACCGCTTTGATACGGAAAATTATTCGTAAATTCGTTTATTCGTAAAAGATTTGCCGTTCGCTGGCAAAGAACAAATGGAAAAGAAAGTTTTTAAGAAAGAGTTTGCCGGCCGGAACCTGGAGATTGAGTTCTCGTCTTTGGCTGAACAAGCGAACGCGTCGTGTTTAATCAAGTACGGCGAAACGGTGGCGTTAATCACTTTGGTCTGCTCAAAGCAGGATGAAGCTCTGGATTTTTTCCCGTTGATGGTTGATTACGAGGAAAAGTTTTACGCCGCCGGAAAAATTTACGGCTCAAGATTTGTCAGAAGAGAAACCCGCCCGACTGAAGGCGCGATTCTCACCGGCAGAATGGTTGACCGGACATTAAGGCCGCTGTTTGACCAAAACACTAGGAGGAAGGTTCAGATTGTCGTCACTGTTCTTTCAGTTGACCGCGAAAACGACCCGGATTTTATTGCTCTTCTGGGCGCGTCATTGGTTTCCAGCCTTTCGCCGATTCCGTTTAAAGGCCCGGCGGCTGGCATCAGAATCGGAAAAATAGACGGAAAGACCGTGGTCTTGCCGAGTTATGACGAAAGAAGCAAAGCTTCGCTTGATTCTTTCTTCGGCGGCACCAAAAACAAACTCAACATGGTTGAGGTCGGCGCCAAAGAAGTTCAGGAAAAAGAGGTTGAAGAGCTTGCGGTTTTGGGACTGGAAAAAATCAAAGAGCTGGTCCAGTGGCAGGAAGAGGTTTTAAAAGAGTTTAAAACGGAAAAAATTGAGATAAAAGAACCAGCCGGTTCAATCGTTGAAGAAGACCAAAAAATGATTTTTGAGTTTATCAGCCAAAGACTTGAAGGTGCGCTGTTTGGCAAGGCCCTTGGCCGTAGCCAGACGGGCGAGGTTGAAAACCGGCAGAAAAACAAATCTGAAAGAGTTGAGGGCATTGAAAGAATCCAGGCCGAGCTTTCCGCGTTTTTGCTGGAAAAGCAAAAATCAGAGCTTGAGCCGGCGGCTCAAAAAATCCTGGAAAAAATGATGGATGAAATCGTCCACGAAAAAGCTCTTAAAGAAAACAAAAGAGTTGACGGTCGGAAGCTTGATGAACTGCGTTTGATTGAGGTTTTCTGCGGCGTTTTGCCAAGAACCCACGGCACGGGTTTGTTTTTGCGCGGCATGACCCACGCGCTGTCTGTCGTCACTCTGGGCGCGCCCGGAGACATTTTAATGCTCCAGGGCATGGAGATAAACGCGGAAAAAAGATTTATTCACCACTATAACTTCCCGGCTTTTTCCACCGGTGAAACCGGACCAAACCGCGGTCCGGGCAGGCGGGAAATCGGCCACACGGCGCTTTGGCGGAAAAAGCGGTTGAGTCTTTGATTCCGGCGCAACAAGATTTTCCTTACACCATTAGAATCGTCACCGAGATTTTGTCTTCAAACGGCTCAACCTCAATGGCGTCTGTCTGCGGCACGTCTCTGGCGTTAATGGACGCCGGCGTACCGATTAAACAGCATATTGCCGGCATTGCCATGGGTTTGATGATGGACAAACAAGGCAACTACAAAATCCTGACCGACATCCAGGGTCCGGAAGATCACCACGGCGACATGGACTGCAAGGTCGCCGGCACAAAAGACGGCATTACCGCGGTCCAGATGGACGTCAAGATTGAAGGCATCCTGCCCAATGTCCTCGGCGAAGTCATGGAGCAGGCGAAAAAAGCCCGTTTGGAAATCCTGGAAAAAATGAACGGCCTGATTGACAAACCGAGGAGCGAGCTTTCAAGCTACGCGCCAAGAATCACGTCCATCAAGATTCCGAAAGAAAAAATCGGCGGCGTCATCGGCACCGGCGGCAAAACTATCCACGGTATCATTGACCAGTCAGGCGCGATTGTTGACATTGAAGAAGACGGCACGGTTTACATCACCGGCGAAACCAAAGAATCGGTTGAAAAAGCGATTGCTTTAATCAAACAAATTGTCAAAGAATACGAGGTCGGCGAGATTGTTGAGGGCACGGTTTCAAAGATTCTTGATTTCGGCGTCGTCGTCGAGATCAGCCCGAATAAAGAAGGCCTGGTCCATATCTCTGAGCTGGCGAATCGCCGGGTCGGTTCAGTCGAAGAAGTTGTCAAAGTCGGACAGGTAATTTCAGTCAAAGTGATTGAAGTCTTGCCAGACGGAAAAATCAGGTTATCCTTAAAACAAGCGACTAACCTTGATGAGGCCGTAAGTTCGCGGCAAAATCATAACCGCTCGGAAAAATAATCCAAAAAATGGCTGAGATAAACGAATACTTTCCCAGCGCCAGAATCAGGACAATGCAAAGCGATCTCAAAAGCCTGACCGAAACAGGCGGCAGTGTTCCGATTGAAAAAGAAATCAAGATTGCCAAAGAAGACTACCTTTTCCAAGAACAAAAACAGGCTGCGGAAATCAAGCCCCCGGAACTTGAGATAAGCTCCGCGCCGCAGGCGCCGGAAGCTGTTTTGCCGCCGCAAAAAATCGGCAGTGTTGAGATGTTTCGGGCGCCAAGCCAGGTGGAGTTCAGCCAGGCAGCCGTCATTGTTGAAGACAAAATCAATCCAAGGCTGATTATTGGACTTGGCGCCGGCTTGGTTCTGATTCTTGGCTTGAGCGTTGGTTTTTGGATGATTTATCCGAAAATCACTCAGCCGCCAGTGGCGGTTTCGCCGTCTCAAACTCCCTTGCCGACAGCCCAGCCAACGCCGTCTCCTTCACCGGAAGCGCCGTCAATTATTCTGAAAATCCAGGCCCAAAAATTTCCTCTGGCTTTAGCCGCGCTTGACGCTGACGAACTTTCGCAAAAACTCAAAGTTGAGATGCTTTTGCCTGAAGCCACGAGCACTTTGATTTCTTTTGAACCGAAACTAGCCGGCGGAAACGAATATCTTCCCGGCTCCGACCGTCAAACCCGAAGGCATGGAAACCGTCAAATCAATCGTCAAAAGCTGGGAAACGGCGAACATGGAAGAGTATTTTCCGGCGATTTTCCTGCCGCAGATTCCGGAAAAGCGGAAAGCGGAAAATTTCAAAGATGTTATAATCAAAGGGATTCCGGCAAGAATCATTGTCATCAACCGGCAAACATTTGTTTACGCTTTCATTAATAATTACCTGGTCATCTCGCCGTCGGAAAAATCTTTTGAATTAATCGCCACAAATCTCCAGTAATGTTAAAAGACCAAGAAAAACAAGAGTTGAAAAAACTGCTTTTGGATGAAAGGGACAGAATTGAAAAAGAGCTTCATTCTTTCACCACGGAAACTTCTGATTCGCCCGGCGGCCACGAAACCTTGATGCCGAGCCAGGAAAGAGAAGTCAATCCCGAAGACCAGGCTTCGCAGGAAGAACAGTATTTCAAACTGAAATCACTGGAAAATATTTTGGAGCAAAGATTGATTGAGGTTAACCGCGCTCTGGAAAAAATCGACGAAAAAAACTTCGGTACTTGCGAAAAATGCGGCCAGGAAATCCCTTGGCAAAGACTCAAGGTTAACCCCGCCGCCCCGACCTGCATCAGCTGCGCCGCGTAAATCTTTTTATTAAACCGCGGTCTAAAAATCCCAAACGAGGTTTGTTTAAAAAACCTTAGCTAATAATTCAAAGACCTGTCCCGCATTAAATTTCGGCTTGTTGTTAATCGCCGTGTAAGGAACGGGTCAAGCTAACTTGGACTCGTAATTAAATAATTTTGGCATTTCGCTAAACTTCAGTTACGCGATTGCCGAAATTTCAATCGCGGGATGCCGACAAAAATCTTTTCCGCCGCCACGATTGGCGTTGACGCCGTCCCCATTGAAGTGGAGGTTGATTTTTCGAGCGGCCTGCATTCTTTTCAGATTGTCGGTCTTGCTGACAAGGCGATTGAAGAATCAAAAGAAAGAATTTCTCTGGCTTTGAAAAACTCCGGTGTCAAACCGCCGATGTCTTTCCATAAAAAACTGATTGTCAATCTGGCGCCGGCAGACATTAAAAAAGAAGGTTCCGGTTATGACCTGGCGATTGCCGTCGGATTTATGGTTTCCAGCGAACAGCTGGTTAATTTTAAGCCGCAAAAAACAATTTTTGTCGGCGAACTGAGCCTGGACGGCCGGCTGAGAAAAACTCCGGGCATTTTGCCGATTGTTGAACTGGCGGCGAAAAACAATTTTGACGCAGTTTTCATTCCAAAAGAAAACGCCAAAGAAGCTTCGCTGTTCGCCGATAAAATAAACATTTTCTGCTTTGACACCCTGAAAGAGCTGATTTTACATCTGGAAAAAGTCGCGACTCAGCCGCCGCTTGAACGCGCTTTTGAAAACATTGAAAGCAATGATTTTGATTTTGAGATTGACCAAATCTCAGGTCTCAACCAGGCCAAAAGGGCTTTGGCAATTGCCGCGGCTGGCGGCCACAACTTAATGTTCAAAGGCCCGCCCGGCACCGGCAAAACGCTTCTGGCCAGGGCTTTGCCGCAACTTTTGCCCGAACTTTCTTTGTCAGAAGCAGTTGAGATTACCAAGATTTACAGTGTCGCCAATCTTTTAAACAACCAAAATCCTTTAATCAGCCGCCGGCCGTTCAGAAACCCGCACCACACTGCGTCAGTGGTTTCAATTGTCGGCGGCGGCCAAAATCCGAAGCCCGGCGAAATCAGCCTGGCGCACCGCGGCGTTTTGTTTCTGGACGAGATTGCCGAGTTTAACCGTCAGGTTCTGGAGTCTTTGCGCCAGCCACTTGAAGAGCGTGAAATCACGGTTTCGCGCGCCAGGGGCAGCTTAAGGTTTCCGGCAAACCTGATTTTAGTCGCGGCCATGAACCCGTGCCCGTGCGGCTGGTTCGGCGACCCAAGACACGAATGTTCCTGTTCAATGTCTTTAATCCAAAAATACCAGAGAAAAATATCCGGACCTTTGCTTGACCGGATTGACTTGATTTTGGAGGTGCCGCGAATCAATTTTAATGAGCTGAAAGCCGGCGCGGATAAAAAGCTTGGTTTAAGCTTAAAAAATAAAGTCAAAGCCGCCAGGGAACGACAAAACCAAAGATTTATCAATGAAAAGTTCAGTCTTAATTCAGAGATAAAGCCAAAGCAGGTGCAAAGTTTTTGCGCCCTTGATTCTGAAACAGAAACGCTTTTGGAAAAAGCGGAAAAACAGTTTGTTTTATCGCCCAGGCTTTTGCACCGGATAATCAAGGTCTCCCGGACCATTGCTGATTTGGAAGAATCAGAAAACATCAGGCTTGAACATCTGGCTGAAGCATTGCAGTATCGAGAATAATTTAACCCCTCTTGCGCGTTTGAAAACCAGGGACTATACTTACTCCAATACCAACCTGCTCGCCAGCCAGAAAAAAACACCGAGGCCTCACGGCCAACGCGACAATCATCCTGGGGGAGATGAGAAGGCAGGCAACTGGTATTTACGCAGAACTCTTGTTCTGTGAAACACCGTGGTGCGCAAAAGGAGGAAAAGAGGACCTTTTACATAATCTTCCGGCAGAGCGATGCGTTTTCCGGAAACGCAGGAAGCTGCCCTAAACCAGTTCCTCGCACTTGTTGATAAGTAAACAGCCGCCTTGAAAAAGGCGGCTGTTATTATTGATAACAAAAACTCCCCCGCCGTCGGCGGGGGAGTTTTTGTTCAACTCTTCCTGATTTTGTTATCAGTTATAGGCTCCGACGCTTCCAGTCGGAGCCCCGACTGTTAACGTCAGGGTTGTTTATTGTAAAGTAACAAACGGGTTGGGGGCTCCAAAAACCCCAAAGTGCAGGTGGCAGCCAGTGTAGCCATCAACTCTGCCAGTATTGCCAGTGGCGCCGATTAAATCTCCCTCATTGACAAAAGCGCCCGAAGAAACAAAAACAGCTGATAAGTGAGCATATAAAGTTTCCAGATTACTCCGGTGTTTAATTGAAACAAAGCTGCCATAACCGCCGTTTGAGGTCAGTGATTTTGTGCCATCGTCCCGGGCGTCTTTGACAAAACCAGACAGTGAAGCGTAAACCGGCGTGCCGCAAGGATTAGCAATATCAACACCAGTATTGTCGTGCAGCCTGCCCCAGTTCCAGCCAATCGTCGGCATTCTGAAACCCGAACTGGTTTGAGCAGTTGAGTTGTTTAAAGACAGTTTTTGTTTTTCCGTGCCGCCGGGAATGACCAGTTTTTCTCCGGACATGACCACCTCGTCTTTAATCAGGCTGTTTGCCAGAACAATCCTTTCTTTGGAAACCCCGTAGTCAGCGGCAATTGAGTCAATTGAGTCGTTTGCTGAAACCTCGTGTAAGATTCCGGAAACCGGCAAAATCACCAGAAAGTCGCCTGGCTTAATCTCAACTGAGCTCAGGTTATTCGCCCAGACAATCGTGCTGACATCAACGGAAAACCTGGCGGCCAAAGACTCCAGGGTGTCGTTTTCCTGAACCGTGTAGCTAAAAACAGTCTTGTTAATCAGGTCTACGGAATTAACCTGGTTGCCGGACAGGGGTGAGGCAATCGGGTTGGAAAAGCCCAGAACCGCGTTGCTTCTGAAGCTCAAGCTTGGGGAGAGCAGATTCTGCGGCTGGTTGAAAATCACGTTTTCTTCGGCTTGAGCAATTGTGGACCCAAGCGGACCGCCGAAAACCCGTGTCTGGTTCAAAGCCAGGCTTTTTTCTATATTGACAGTATTGACAGACAGGACAAAAACCAAAATAAGCACTGCGGACCCTAACAAAGCCAAAAAAGAGCGGTGACGCTCTTTCAATCTTAAAGCTAGGTTTTTAAGCGAGTTTTTGCTGAAAAACAGTGTTTTTCCCGAAAAAACCGCCCAGATCTGAGTAAACAAATCAGTGTTTCAATAGTAGCACACCCGGGGCGTCAAATCAACCCCACACTAACTTTGCCGTGGAATACAAGTTTTAACTTAAGGTAAAGTTGAGACTTGTTTTTTCTTGCGGCACTGGCCCGAATAGGGCCGGGCTATTCGCCCGCGCGCCGCTAACATTTTTAATAGCAAAGTTAGTGTGGGGGTCAACTCCCATCCCAAGAAGGCAAGACTTAGATTGGCTTGATGATTACGCGGCGCTCCGGGTCTTTGCCTTCGCTTTCAGTGGCCACGTTCGGGTGCAAAGCCAGTTCTGTGTGAATAATCCGGCGCTCGTAACTGGACATTGTCGGCAGCCGGACCGGATTTTTCGACAAAACCGCTTCTCTGGCCGACTTTTTTGCCAGCTCTCTCAATCTTTGCTCGTTTTGCCAGCGATAACTGTTTATATCCAGCCAAACCCTTAAAAAGCCTTCAGAGTTTTTCCTCAGCCACTGGTTTAACACATCTTCCCAGGAAAAAATGTTTTCGCCGTTTTCCCCAATCATCAAGCCGGCGCCGTCAACAAACAGCTCAACTTTTACGGTTTTTTCGTCTTCTTTCCGCGCCTCAATGCTTCTCAAAGTAAAACCAGCGGTTCTGATTAAAAGTCCCAGGAAGCTTTTAAGTTTTGGGATTATTTCTTCCATGTTCAGCGTATTTTTTTTCAATGATTAACTGCTGGGCAATCGAAAACAAAGTCGTCAAGCTCCAGTACAAAGCCAGAACTGACGGCATATTGGAAACCAGAAAATAAGTCATCACCGGCGACAAGTACAAAAGCCATTTTGAGCTTGGGTCTTGGCTGCCTTTTGAAGCAAAAAAAGACGCCGCTCCCTGAAGCAAAGCGGAAACCGCCGCCAAAAACAAACTTGGTTTTGAAAGCTCAAAAATTCCCAAAAACAAAGTTTTAAATCCGTCAATCTGAACCATGCCGGGATAAAGCAGAGAACTGTCAATGCCGTTCGCGCCTTTCAAAAAAACCTGGTAAAGCGCGATTAACACCGGAATTTGGATGAACAAAACTAGAATGCTTGAAAACGGGTTGAAGTTGTTTCTTTTGTAAAGCTCCATTAATTCTTTTGCCTGCGCCACTTGATCGTCTTTGTGAACTTTCCTGATTTTTTCCATCTCCGGCTGAATGATTTTCATGACTGCCTGAGACGCCGCCGCTTTGTTAAACAGCGGCCACAAAAGCAGCCTGATTAAAATAACCAAGATCACGACAGAGATTCCCAGATCGTTTCCGGGAATCATGGCCGCGATGAAGATTAACGCGTTATAGATTGGTTTTAACAAAAGGTTTTGAAACATAGACTCTTCGGCTCTCGCTCAGAGCGAGTAGTGTCGGATAAACGTAAAATTGCCAAACACAATGTCATTTTCCACCTTGTGGCGAGCCTGCCGAACCATAGATGCCTGATTTCTTGAAAAGTCCGGTCAGGATCTTGTCCCAAAAATCTGCTTCAAGCAAGGCGCTTGGGTCGCCGCTTTGAACAAGAATAAAAACGTCAAAGCCGGCTTTGAGTCGAGAAAGATTATTTTTCAAAAACTCCCGGATCAATCTTTTGGCTCGGTTCCGCCAAACAGCTTTTTTCAGCACCCCGGTTTTGATTGAGACGCCGAAGCGGGAATCTGGTAAACTGTTGTTCTTGAAAAAGATCTTTATTCCAGAGTCAAAAACATTGCTTTGGGAGCGGAAAAACCTGGACAGACGATTCTTTCTCGGAAGCATATCTTAAGGGACAAGCCTTTTCCTTCCTTTCTGCCTCCTGTTTTTTATCACTTGTTTGCCGGTTCTCGATCGTTGCCGCTTTAAAAATCCGTGGGTCCTGGCTCTCTTTCTTTTCTTCGGTTGGTAGGTCGTTGACATAGTCTCGGAAAAAGTGAAGAATAATTGTTAAAATCAATTTAACATTATTTAAACGGTTGGTCAATTTCATTTGAAGAATTGCACAAATTATCAACAGGTTAACCACAGAAATGTTCGTAATTCCTTGTCTAAACCTTTCAGTTTAATTAAGATTAAATCATGGACTTAAAAGAACTCTGGCAGTCGGCTCTGAATGATATCGAGATAAACATCTCCCGGGCGAGTTTCATGACCTGGTTTAAGAACTCTTCTTTAATCAAAAAAGAAGGCGGGACGGCGATTGTCTCGTGCCACAACAACTTCACCAAAGAGTGGCTGGAAAACAAATATAACAAACTGATTTTAAAGGCTTTGAGAAGCGTTGACACGGAAATCAAAACCATTGAATACACCATCAAAGCCGACAACGCGCCAAAGCCGCCGCCGAAAACACCGTCAAACAGAGTTTACATTTCTTCAGAATCAATTCCTTTGGAGCTCGGCGGTTACGTCGTTGACAAAGACACCAATCTCAACCCAAGATATGGTTTTGAAAACTTCATTGTCGGCGCCAGCAACGAAGTTGCCCATGCCGCGAGCCTGGCCATCAGCCAGGACCCGGGCACTAAATACAACCCTTTGTTTATTTACGGCGGCGTCGGCCTCGGCAAAACTCATCTTTTGCACGCCATCGGCAACGCCATCAAAGAAAGGTTCAACCAAAAAAAGAAAATCAAATACATCACCGCGGAAAAATTCCTCAACGACTTAATCACTTCCATCAGAACCAAAACGATTGACGAACTGAAACACAAGTTCCGCAGCCTCGACGTGCTTTTGATTGACGACATCCAGTTCATTTCCAAAAGCGAAAAAACCCAGGAAGAACTCTTTCACATCTTCAACTCGCTTTACGAAAAAAACCGACAGATAATTTTTTCTTCAGACCGGCCGCCGAAAGCCATTGCTTCAATTGAAGAACGCTTGAGATCCAGATTTGAAGGCGGCATGATTGCCGATATCACCTTGCCTGATTTGGAAACCAGAATGGCGATTTTGAAAGCCAAGGCCCAGCGGGAAAACGTTGTTTTGAACGAAAAAACCATTGAAACAATTGCCCGAAACATTCAGAAAAACATCCGCGAGCTTGAGGGCGCGTTCAACCGAGTGACCGCTTATATCAAGGTCAAAGGCAAGGAGCCTTTGGAAAAAGAAATTGAAGCCCTGCTTTCAGACATTTCCCGGCCGAACAATAAAATCCTGACGCCGAAGCAGGTAATCAAAGCCGTGATTGATTTTTACGACCTGACCGAAGAAAGCCTTTTGCGAAAATCGCGCTCCCAGGAACTGGTCAAACCAAGGCAGGTAGCGATGTATTTGATGCGCGAAGTTTTGAAGATGTCTTACCCGAACATCGGCGAAAAACTCGGGGGCAAAGACCACACGACTGTCATTCACGCCTGCGAAAAAATTGAAAAAGAACTCGTTTTTGACACTCAACTCTCGCAAGAAATCAACTCCATCAAAGAAAAAGTTTTCGTTGAGTGATAAAAAAATAAGCTCAGGACAAGCTGTTGATAACGACTGCTTAAAAAAGCAAAAACCAACCAAGAGAAAAAATCATTGATTTCAGGAACAAAAACCAAACAGCTTTTCCACAGATTAAATCTTGAAAAAACTCAACAATAAAGCCCTATCCCCTGAATTATCCCCATATAATAGTAATAGTAAATTGTTTAAATTAAAATATAACTATATAAAACAAAACTTCCATGCGCTTCACCACTCTTTTGGAAAATATTAAAAAGTCATTGCTGTTTGCGGAAAAAGCTTTGGGCAGAACCGCCAGCTTGCCGATTTTGAGTTCGTTTATGATTGAAGCTGAAAAAAATCAGGTCAAGATTTCCGCGACCAATCTGGAGATCGGCATTGTCAGTTCTTTTTCCGCGAAGATTGAAAAAGAAGGCAAAGCTGTCGTGCCGGCAAAAGCTTTGATTAATTTCTTGAGTCAGGTGAACGAAGCCAAGCTGGAATTTTCTCTGGACGAAAAAAAACTGAAACTGAAAACCAATGATTATCAGGCTGAGTTTCAAAGTCTGGAAACCGAAGAGTTTCCGATTATTCCGGAAATAAAAGACAAAAAAGTTTTACGGGTTGAAAGTCCGCTTTTGGCGAAGTCCCTGGAACAGGCGATTGTCGCGGCGTCGCGCAATGATTTTCGGCCCGAGCTGTCGTCGGTTTTTTTGGTTTTAAACCAGGGTCTGGGCTTGAAATTTGTTTCAACAGACACTTTCCGGCTGGCGGAAAAAACCATTCCCGACAATGAATTTCAGGTTTTGACCAAAGAAAAAGTTTCCTGCTTGATTCCTTTACGGACAGCCGAAGAGGCCATGAAAATCGCTAAAGAAAAACTTGAGCCGTGTGAGATCTCAATCGAACCAAATCAAATTCAGTTTTCCTGGAAAGAAACAACTTTGGTTTCCCGGGTTTTGGAAGGCGAGTTTCCCGATTATGAAACAGTTGTGCCGAAAGATTTTGAGTCGCAGTTTTCGTTGTCGCAGGAAAGATTTTTTGAAGCCTTGCGGGCAACCGGAGTTTTCGCCTCAAAGCTCAATGACGTAAAACTGAGCTTTTTGGCGAAAGACAAGAAGCTAGTTTTGCACGCCCAAGATAGTTTTGTCGGCCAGAATCAGGCGAAAATTGAGCTTGAGTCAAGCAAGGGCGAAAACAAAGAAGTAGTTTTCAACTATCGTTATTTGCTTGACGGCTTGCAGGCTCTGGGTGCCAAAGAAAAAATCTTTGTTGGCATGGGCCAGGCGGAAAAGCCGGCGCTTTTGAGAAACGAATCTGACCCATCTTACTTTTATATTTTAATGCCGCTCAGACTATAGCTTAACAACCCCGACGTTAACAGTCGGGGCTCCGACCGGAAGCGTCGGAGCTCACAACTTACAACTAACAGCAGGAGAATGGGAAAGACAAAAAAGCGCGAAAGCGCTTTTTTGTACTGAAAAAGACAGGCTTGAAGAGTTTTACATCCTAGACTCCGGAAAACTCTTTCCTCAGTTCCATAACTCTGCCGGATTCTTCAACCGCCCTGATGTAAATCTCGTTTCTCATTAAGACTTGAGACGGCATGAAAAATACTGAATAAAAATTATCCGCCGTCGGTTCAAAAACAATCACGGGTTTGTTGTTGAAATAAAACTCCACCCGGCTGAGCCTGGTGATGGAGCTGATTTTGGCGGAGATCTTTAAAGATTCGCCGGACCTAACTAGACTTGAATCCTGCGGGTCAAGCAAAAATATCTGCGAATAAATTTGGGTTGATGGGTTGTTGCTCAAAATGTTTTGCGTCAGCCAGAGCTTGACACCAGCTTCCCAGTTTGAAAACTGCGGGTCGTTTTCCGGATTTTGCGGCTGCGGTCCGAGCGGATTTTTTTTGTCTATCCAGAACAAAATGTCGTGAACCTGCGGTCCGGTCTCTGTCTGAATAACATAACTGCCGTCAAGCATTGGTTTTTGCGAAGACAGGGTTTCTGCCTGAAAAAAATCTTCTTTGGGAAACTTCGGCAAAGCCTGTTTCATGAAATCGTTCCAGATCGGCGCTGCGGCCATGCCGCCGGCCGCCTCGCGCTTCATTTCTGAATAATCATTGTTACCGACCCAGACGCCGGCAGCCAATGTCGGTGAAAATCCTAAAGTCCAGGCGTCGCGATAATCCTGCGAGGTGCCGGTTTTGGCGGCCACCTGATATCCGGGAACAGTTAACGGGCCGTTGGCTTGGAAAGTCGGCACTCGCGAGGCGTCGTCGGACAAAACACTGTTCAGGACGCGGACGTATTTTGAATCAAAGATCTTTTTTTGTTCCGGTTTGGCTTCAAACAAAACATTGTTTTTATTGTCCTTGATTTTCAGCAAAGCGAGCTGGGTGTTTTGGACGCCGTCGTTTGCCAGGACAGAATAAGCCTGGACCATGTCAATCAGCCGGACGCCGCCGCCGCCAAGAATCAAAGACAAGCCGTAAAAAGTCGAGTCTTTGTCGAGCGTCGTCAGACCGAAGCTTCTGGCGGTTTCAATCGCCTGGTCAATGCCGACAAGATAAAGCAGCTTGACTGAGGGCACGTTTAACGACTGGGCAAGCGATTTTCTCAGGCTGACCGGGCCGCGGAACTGGTTATCGTAGTTTTTCGGGTGGTAGCACTCGGGTTTGGTGTTTTGTTCAATGTCCGGGCCGCACGAAGCCGTGAACTCCGTCGGCGTGTCAAACATGATTGAATCTGGAGTGTAGCCTTTTTCAAACGCTTTCAGGTAAACAAACGGCTTGAAGCTTGAGCCTGGCTGCCGGGTGGACAAAGTAATGTTTTGGTTGCCTTGTTTTTCAAGATTAAAATAATCCCGGGTGCCGACCATGGCTAAAATCTCGCCGGTTTTCGGATTCTGCGCCAGGAGGCTGGCGTTGTCGGCGTTCCAGGTTTTGTCGTTTCTTTCAGCGCCGTCAAAGACGGCTTTTTCCGCAACCTGCTGAAGTTCCCAGTCAAGCGTGGTGTAAACATTCAAGCCGCCGGTTTCAATCAGCTGGGAATCATACATTTCTTCAAGCAGGGATTTGATGAAAAACACGAAATGGGGCGCTTTAATCGGAAATCTTTGTTTGGAAAACTCAACCTCGTCTTTTTTCGCCAGTTCGCTGTCGGCTTCAGTAATCCAGTTAAAATCTTTCATTCGGTCCAGAACATATTCCTGCCTTTCTTTGAGCTTGTCCAGGTGGCTGCCGTAAGGCGAGTAATAGCTCGGCGCTTTCGGTAGGGAAACCAGATAGCTCGCTTCCGCCAGCGTCAGTTCGCCGACAGATTTATTAAAAAAAGTCTTTGACGCCGACTCAATGCCGTAAGCGTTTGAGCCGTAAGGAATCTGGTTCAGGTAAAATTCAAAAATCTGGTCTTTGGAATATTTTTTTTCAAAACGAATCGCTAAAATCAGTTCTTTGATTTTTCTCGTCAAAGTCCTTTCCGGAGTCAGCAAGGTGTTTTTGACCAGCTGTTGGGTGATGGTTGAGCCGCCTTGAACAGACGTGCCGCGGAAAATCGGGTTGATGACCAGGCCGCGAAACATGCTCCGGATGTCAAACGCCGGGTGTTGGTAAAACTCGGCGTCTTCAGCCGCTAAAGTCGCTTTTTTGACAACATCCGGAATCTGGTCAAAACCGACAACCGTTCTTTTTTCTTCGCCGTGAATTTCATAGAGAACGGTTTTTTCGTCCCGGGCGAAAATCTTGGTTGACTGGTTGACGATTCTTGAATCAAAGCTTTCCGGACCGGGCAGGTTGTAAGTAATCAGCGCCAGCCAGGCGAAAAATCCGAAAAAAACACTGGTGCCGACGACCAGGAATAATTTGAACGGTTTTTGGTTATTGGGTTTCATTGTCTAATCATAGAACAAATTGCGGGATTTTTGAACTGCCGGTTTTCCTCTGTTGTGTTATATTAATTAAGACAGATTATGAGAAACGATTTTTTTGAAGAACTCAAATGGCGCGGTCTGCTTTTTCAGGCGATTAAATTCGGACACAAGCCGATAATTCTGGCAGCTTCAGGCACGACCATGGTTGGCGATCCGTCGGGTAAGGAAAAAGAAAGGCCGGTATTGTCAAGACAGGAGATTGAAAAGAACAAAAAATCAATCAAGCGGCAGATTCAAAAGATTTTGCGGGGCGAAAAATTTTTGCTTCTGGACAATCACGACTGGCTTGGCAAACTCAAACTGCTTGAGTTTTTGCGGGATGCCGGCAAACACATCACCCTGAATTCCATGCTTGATAAAGAGTCTGTTAAAACCAGACTGGGGCGCGAATCAGGCATTTCTTTTGCCGAGTTTTCTTACCAGCTTTTGCAGGCTTATGATTTTCTTTATCTTTTTGAAAAACGCGGCTGCCAGGCCCAGGTGGCTGGTTCGGACCAGTGGGGCAATATGGTCCAGGGAGTTGATTTAATCAGAAAAAAGCTGGCCAAGCAAGCCGCGGCATTGTCATGGCCTTTGATTGAAGACCCGCAAACCGGCAAAAAATTCGGCAAGTCCGCCGTTGGTAAAACCATCTGGCTTGACCCGGAAAAAACCCATCCGTTTGAGTTTTACCAGTTTTTTGTTGGCATTGAAGACTCTTTAGCGCCGAGGCTGGCAAAGTATTTTTCTTTCAAAAACCAGATTGAAACCCTGGCCCTGGAAAAGAAATGGCAGGAGAAAAAAGAAGGACGGAAGCTCCAAAAAGAACTGGCGTTTGAGATGACTGTTTTGGTTCACGGCAAATTAGTCGCGGAGGAAGCCAAAAAAGTGTCCGAATTGGTTTACGATAAAGCAAAAGACGAAAACCTTGACTTAAAAGACATTGAATTTGTGAAAACGGCTTTACCTTATGCAAAAACAGCAAAAAAACCAGGAGAGCTTACCCTTGAAGAAGGTTTATATATAACAGGCCTCACTAGTTCAATGACAGCCTCAAGATATCTGGTTCAACAAAATGGTGCGACAGGAAAGATTCTTTTTAAGAGATTTTTCTGGATCAGAAAGGGCAAGAGAGATGTAGCTATAGTTGAGTTTTTAGAACAACGTTGAAACCAAAAACCCCGCTATCAAGCGGGGTTTTTGGTTGTTTCTGATTATTTTTCGGTTTCAAAAAAGCCGTCAACTTTTTTCTCTTCCTCGGGGTCAAGTTTGCTTTCTTCAACTTCTTCCAAATCTTCGTCAAGATTAACTTCGCCAAAAAGGTCTTCGTCGCCTTCGTCGAGTTCGGAATCCTCTTCTTCCGGAGCGTCCGGAGTTAAGACCTCGTCTTCTTCCTTGTTTTTAATTGCCAGCGCTGTTTTCCACAAAATGTCTGTTGTCATATTGTATTGCTAATTAAATGTTTTTTTACCAAATATGGGGGATTTGTCAATGGTTAATAACTTTTCTGATTTATTTTTCATCTCGCCGGCGATGGCAATTGCCAAAGCGTCAATCGCGTCTCTGGAAAACAAATTTTTCGGCGGCGCGATTATTTTAAAAACCATTTTTCTGACAGAGGTTTTGTCGGCCTGGCCATATCCAGTGAGCGCGCTCTTGACTTCTGTCGGCGAGATCTCAACGATTTCCAAGCCTTGATTTTCCGCTTCAAGCGTTAAAGCGCCTTTGATTTCCGAAACCGAAATGGCGCTTCGGACATTTTTTGAAAAATAAACTTTTTCAATACAAAGCGTTTCCGGCCGGTGTTTTTTCAAAAGCCCGACCAGTTCTTTTGCCGGAGTCAAGAAGTCCTGCTTTTTCGGTTTTAACAAACCAGCGTCAAGGAATCTGATATGTTTGCCGGCAATGGCAACAACGCCAAAGCCGATTCTTTTGGTGCCTGGGTCAATGCCGATAATGATTTTTTCGTTTTTTAGCGTCATTCAATCTTGGCGTTAGTGTAAACCGAGCCGACGTCATCTCTTTCTTCAAGATTTTCCACCAGCTGGATGATCTTTTCCGCAGCGTCTTTGTTTTTCACCTCAATTTCAGTAGCGGCTTGATAACCAAGTTCGGCCTCAAAATTAACTGATTTTGAACGGAAAAGTTTTTTCAGATTTTCAAAGCTTTCTTTGCCGGTCAGAACAGTCATTGAATTTTCGTCCGGAAAAACATCAGTAGCGCCGGCGTCAATTACTTCAAGCTCAATTCCGGAGTTTTTGTCCCAGACGGATTTATCAATTTCAAATCTGCCGATTTCCTGGAAAAGCCAGAGCACTGAGCCCGAGTCGGCGATTGAACCGTGGCTTTGGGAAAGAATTTTCCTGATTTCGGGGATGGTCCGATTTTTGTTGTCCGTGGCGGCTTTGATGATTAAAGCAACACCTTCGGGCCCGTAAGCTTCAATTGTCAGCTCTTCAAAAATAATTCCCGGAATCAGACCCAAACCTCTTTTGATTGCCCGTTCAATATTGTCCTGCGGCAGATTGACCTGGCGGGAGTTTTCAATTGCTTCTTTCAGGTAGGGGTTGAGTTTCGGATCCGGGTTTCCGCCCTGCTTGGCGGCAATGGCGATTAAATTTGAGTGTTTGGAAAAGTTTTTTGACTTTTTGGCGTCAACCAGGGGTTTTGAGTGCTTGAGTTTTGCCCATTTTGAATGTCCGGACATCTGAGCGTTACAGGGTTAGTTTTTTCTTCAGGGCGACAAAGCAAAGAGAAAGCAGAAAGCTTAAAGCCAAACCTTTCAAAATCAGCAGGTTTTTGTCCGGCGGATTCTGGTTGGTCAAGACTTTGCTTGAGTTTTCAAAACTAATCATTGGAATCAGTTCCTGGGGAACGAAGTTTTGTTTGATTTCCTGGGGAACGAAATAAATATTTTCTTTTTCCGGCGTCGGCCGGGAAGTGATTTTCCAGATGGAATCTTCAAATCTTGCCGCTGACCAGTCAAGCGGAATCGGGCTTGAGTATCTGACCTCAAAGATTTTTTTGTTTTCCGAGTCAAAAATCTGAACGGTTTCCGAGTTTTTGTTCAATCCTGGAAGATTGACCATGAAAAAACCGTTCGGCTTTACGGTTCCCTGGATAAAGGTTTCGCCTTTCTTTTGCAGCTGGACAATTTTCCAGCCGGAAAGGTCAATTTCTTTTGTTTCCTGATTTTTCAGTTCAACCCAAGCCTGGCTGCCCTGGCCGGGATTGTAAGAAATCTCATTCAAAACAACTTTGCCGGTTTTTGGTTTTGGCTGGGGAGTCGGCGAAGCCAAGGGTTTTGGCAGCGAAGAAATGACGGGAGAGGGCGCTGGCGGCAGAACCACGTTTTCAACAGAGTTTTCTTCACCGGGGCTGCCGTAGTCCCTCAAGCTTTCACGAAAAATATTTTTCGTGAACTCCAGTGTCCGATTGTTGGCATTGGCGCCGAGGTTTTGCGACCAAAGAGCCTGAGAGACGGCAACCCCTTGTTCGTTTTTTATCTGGATGAAACCATAGCTGTCCGGCAGACTCATGGTGGTGTCAGCCAGATTGCCGGAAAAATTCGGATGCGATTTTAAAAACTCTTCGGCGTTATTGGCAAGAATCAAAAACTCTTTCGGTTTGATGATTAAGCTGCCACGCAAAGGCTCTTTTGCCAGAAAATGGGCTCCGGAAGAGTCGACAAAAACCCAGGAGTTTTTGGAGACGCCGCCGAAAATCTCAATCTCTTTGTCGCCAAAGTTGTAAAGCTCAACCCATTCTTTGTCAGAGCCTTGTCCTGGAGGGCTGTACATAATTTCATTGATTCTTAAAGAGACTGTCGCCGCGAAAGCAAAATCAGAAAATAGAAAATAGTCTCGCTTTGCGAGATCTGGCGAAGCCAGAAGAATAGAAAGTAGAATAAATTTTAAGAAAGTTTTCATATTCTATCAACAAACTGTTTTACTCAACCGAAACGCTCCAGGGCTGATTTTGTGGCAACCCGACCGCGATTTGTCCGTTCAAGAAAACCGATTTTCAGAAGATATGGTTCAAAAACCTGTTCAATTGTGTCTTTTTCTTCGTTCAGGGCCGCAGAGATTGTTTGGATGCCGACAGGCCCGCCGCGGTATTTTTTGACAATCAATTCAAGGAGCTTGCGGTCGCCCCACTCCAGGCCAAACTCGTCAATATTCAGGATTTTCAAAGATTCTTCCGCCATGGCTCTGGTTATTTCCGGTAGCTCCCGGACAATCGCCAGGTCCCAGGTTCTTTTCAAGATTCGGTTGGCGACTCTGGGCGTTGCCCGGCTGGCTTTTGCCAGGACTTCGACGGCTTTTTCATCAAGTCTGATTTTTAGAATCTCGGCCGAACGTCTGATGATTTGTTTGATTTCTTTGTCTTCGTAAAAATCAAGGTGGTTGATTGAACCGAACCTGTTTCTCAAGGGCGAAGAAAGCAGGCTTGGTCTGGTGGTCGCCGCGACCAAGGTGAATCTTGGCAGGTTGAGCTCAATGTTTCTTGCGGAAACGCCTTTGCCAATCATTAAATTAAGCCGGCTTGATTCCATCGCCGGATACAAAACCTCTTCAATCTGTTTGTTCAGCCGGTGAATTTCGTCAATAAACAGGATTTCGTTGTCTTCAAGATTTGTTAAAAGTGCGGCCATGTCGCCGATTTTTTTGATGGCCGGGCCGGAAGTCCGGGTCATTTTTCCGGAAAGCTCCTGGGCGATTAAATGAGCCAAAGTGGTTTTGCCGACCCCAGACGGCCCGTAAAACAGAATATGGTCGCAGCTCGCTTGCCTTTTTTTCGCCGAATCAAGCATGATTTTCAGCGAGTATTTGATTTTTTCCTGGCCAATAAAGTCAGACCAGGTTTTTGGCCTTAAAAGCGAGTCTAAAACTTTGTCTTCCGGGTTTTTTGGAGTTTTCATCCCACACTTAACAAAGACAAATATGAATTCGTCTTCGTGTTTTAATAAGCCAAGACAGCCTGGACAGGCTCTTGTTGGAAGTTAAGCTGTTTAAGCGTGTTTCAATATTCATATTCGAAGAAGACTAGTCTTTGGTTAAGTGTGGGATTTATCTAGCTCATTTTAACACAAGGTTTCAGATTTGCTCTTAAAAAATAAATCCCCCATGAAAGATGAGGGACAGGCATTTCGAGGCAAAAGATTAAAGAGAGAGGTTCACGAATACCCCAGCCTGAGCCAAAGTACCGATAAAGATTTCCCTTAACTCACCCCTTTAATCAGCAAAGTCAAAGGGGTAAGTTGCCTCGAAATGTCTAAACCGAATTGTAGCAGAAAACCCAGATTTGTCAAGAGCCAGAAAATAGCCTGGTTTTCCGGATAAAACAATACGTGTTTCGCGTCTATCGAAACGGTCCGACGACTTTTTCCAGCTCATCCAGATCAGTCACGCCCTGCAAAACTTTAATCATGCCGTCTGCCATTAAAGACAAGGAGCCTGATTTTCTGGCAAGATTTCTGATGGCAACTTCGTTCGCGTCGGCATGAATCAGGTTTTGCATCTCGTCATTGATTAAAATCATCTCAAAAACCGCGACCCTGCCTTTGTAGCCTTTTTGGCCGCAAACTTGACATCCTTTCGGAGCATAAAAAACGTTTTTTGCCAGAAGCTCATCAAGGTTTTTAACCAGGGGAGCTTCCTGCTTGAGAAATTCACTGATTTTTTGTTTCAGCTTTGGCTCAATCTTTGTTTCCTGCTTGCAAGTCTGGCAAAGCCGCCGGACAAGCCTTTGGGCAATCACCAGGTTCATGGCCGCGGAAATAATCTCCGGCTTGACCTTGAACTCCAAAAGCCTTGGAACCGTGCCGCTGGCGTCATTGGTATGGATGGTGGAAAAAACGAGGTGGCCGGTCAAAGACGCGTGCATGGCGATTTCCGCGGTTTCCTGATCCCTGATTTCGCCGACTAAAATCACGTCCGGGTCTTGGCGCAGAATCGCGCGCAGGCCGGAAGCGAAAGTGTAGCCTTCTTTTGATTCAACCTGAGTTTGTTCAATCAAAGGAATGCGGTACTCAATCGGATCTTCAAGTGTAATCACTTTGTTTTCCTGGTTGGCGACCCGTTTCAAACAAGCGTAAAGCGTGGTGGTTTTTCCGGAGCCAGTCGGGCCAGTGACAATAATCAGGCCGTTCGGTTTTTTAATCTCGCGATTTAAAATTTGTTCGTCTGCTTCGCGAAGCCCGAGATTTTCCAGTTCCAGGCCAATGGTTTTCGGGTTCAGAAAACGCATGACAATGTTTTCGCCTTCCGGCCCGGGAATCGTTGAGACGCGGACCTCAATTGAAGCATCTTCCATTTTAATGGTGTAGCGGCCGTCCTGGGGAACGTTTCTGATATTCAGGCTGATCTGGCTCGTAAGTTTGAACCGGTCAACAATCTTTCGTCCGATGTTCAAAGGCATCTCGGCGATCGGATAAAGAATGCCGTCAATGCGGTATCTCAAAACAATCAGTTTTTCTTTCGGTTCAATGTGAAGGTCGGAAGCTTCGGTGAACATGGCGTAAGCAATCAGCCAGTTGATGATTTCGGAAACGTCGTAGTCTTCGGAAAAATAAGACTCAAGGAATTTTTTGTGGTCTGGCTGTTCGCCGACAGCCTGGACCGCTTTTTGCGTCAGCGGAATTTCGCCGGTGATGGCTTCGCGCGACTTTGGAATCAGCTGGTAGTTTTCAAGATATTTTTCCAGCGCCAGATCAGAAACAACGAAAACATTGAGCTTGCCGAACTTTTTTATTTCTTTAATCAGGTCCTGGACGGGTTTTTGTTCCGGGTCAACCGCGGCCATGCTGAACTCGCGGAGTTTTTTGTCAAAAACCAAAGCCCGGATATTTTTAGCTTTTTGATAAGGAATGATTTTCAAAGCTTCGGTGTTGACCGGCAAACTTTTCATTGACAAGTACTCAAGCTTGAGCTTGTCAGCTTTTTTCTGAGCCAGGTCTTCAGCCCGGGCTTCTTCAAGATGCGAAAAATAAAGCGCCATAATAAGAAATTATAACTTTAAAAACTCCAATTTCCAATTTTTAGCGTTGAAACAACAGGGGACGGCAGCCACTGTCGGCAAAGTGTTAAAATAATCTAATGAGACTTGAGTTTTTTTCAGAGTCGCCGGAGCAAACGCGAAAGCTTGCCAGAGCTTTCATTTTAAAGTTCAAAAACCTTGACCAGCCCCTGATTCTGGCTCTGACCGGCAATCTTGGCGTTGGCAAGACCTGTTTTATCCAGACTCTGGCAAAAGCTTTGAAAATCAAAGACCGCGTCATCAGCCCGACCTTTGTTGTCATGAAGTCGTTTTTGATTCCTGAGAAGAGAAAAAAATCCCGCTTCGCCAAGGCCGCGCCGGACAAGAGATTTTTCTGGCATGTTGATTGCTGGCGGCTGGAACAGCCTGATTTTGAGTACCTGGGACTGAAAGAGATTGTGAAAAACAATGAAAACATTGTTTGTTTGGAGTGGGCGGAAAAAGTGAAAAAACTTCTGCCAAAAAACACTGTCTGGCTGAAGTTTGAACATCTTGGCGGAAACAAACGCAAAATAACCATTGAATAAATTTATAATTAAAATGATTTTTTCTTTATGAAGATTGTTGTCATTGATACTTTTGGACTGATTCACCGGGCTTATCACGCCATGCCGGGTTTTATGACCAAATCCGGCGAAGCTTCGGGCGCAATTTACGGCTTTTGCTCAATGTTTTTGAAGATTATTTCGGATTTTTCTCCCGATGGCGTTGTTGCTTGTTTTGACCTTCGCGGAAAAACTTTCAGGAACGAGCTTTATTCAGACTATCAAGCTCAGCGCGAAGACAAAGGCGAAGATTTTTATTCACAGGTCGGGCGCGTCAAGCAGTTTTTGGAAATTTTGGGCGTTAAAATGATTTCTTTTCCGGAGCACGACGGCGACGATGCGGTTGGCTCCGTAGTTTCCAGCCTTTTGAAAGACAAAAAGTCTGAAATTGTCATTCTTTCCGGCGACAATGACCTTTTGCAGCTGGTGGGTGACCGGGTCAGGATGTTTTCATTGAAAAAAGGCATTACTGATACCGTGATTTATGATGAAAAAGCGGTCGTGGAAAAATACGGTTTTGTTCCGGCTTTGCTTCCGGACTTTAAAGCCCTGGCTGGTGACGCTTCGGACAATATTCCCGGGGTTTTGGGCATTGGTCCGAAAACCGCGACAAACTTGATTTTGGAATACGGCAGTTTGGAAAAAATCTTTGCCGCGCGACAGAAAGGAAAATTGAATGAAAAAATCTCGGAAAAGCTCAAAGAAGAGGAAAAAAACGCTTTTCTTTTCAAGGACTTAGCGACCATCAGAAGAAACCTGCTTGTCAAAGACAAAGACTTTTCTTTTCAAAGGGAAAAACTTCATTCCCGGGAGCTGGCGGATTTTTTTGAAGAGCTGGGTTTCCGGTCGCTTTTGAAAAGAGTCGGTTTTGAATCAAAAACCGAAGCGCTTGAAAAAAGCGCTCTGCCAAAGCTCAAAGAGCTTTCTTCGGAAAAGTTTTTTAAGAAATCCGGCTCTTTTTCCGAGATTTTTCTGGTGCAAAAAGACCTAGAAATCTTTTTTGTTTCTGACGGTGTCTTTAAGACCACGGTTTCTTTGGCGGAGCTGAAAAGTTATTTCAAAGACATTTTGCCTGACGAAAAAGTGGTTAAGATTGTTTTTGATTTCAAAAGCCTTTTACACGGACTCGAGCTGTTTTCCAACCGCCTTTTTGAAAAACAGAACCCCGAGTTTTTTGAAGTTTTTGATTTGAAGATTCTCGGCTGGCTGGCTGATTCCGAGCTTTCCGATTACCGCGTGGAGAAACTGGTTAAGCGCTTTTTGAAACAGGAATTTGACGCGGAAAACTTGATTGAACAGTTTATCGGTCTTTTCCGCAAACTTGATGCGGTTCAGGAAATCAAAAAAATATACCGCGAAATAGAGATGCCGCTAATTCAGGTTCTTTTTCAGATGGAAAAAAACGGCGTTTTGATTGATGAGAAGTTTTTGGGTGAATTCAGAAAAGAGGTTGAAAAAAAACTTGGAAAAATTGAACAAAGAATTTTTGAACTGGCCGGCGAAAAACTTAACCTCAATTCTCCCAAAGAGCTTTCGGCGGTCATTTACCAAAAACTGAAACTGCCGTCAAAAAAATCCCGAAAGCTCAAAAGCGGATATTTTTCGACTGATTCGGAGACCTTGGAAAAAATCGAATCCCAGCACGAAATTGTCAGCGATGTTCTTGAATGGCGCGAACTGGCAAAGCTTTTGAACACATATGTGAAAACCTTGCCCGAATTTATCAATCAAAAAACCAAAAGGCTTCACACGACTTTTTTGCAAACCGGCACCGCCACCGGCAGGCTGGCAAGCGAAGCGCCCAACCTGCAAAATATTCCCAAACACGTGGCTTTGGCAAATGACCTGAGAAAAGCTTTTTTGAGCGAAAATGGATTCAGCCTGGTTTCTTTTGATTATTCTCAGATTGAGTTGAGGCTCGCGGCCAGCTTGTCAAAAGACAAAAACATGATTAAAGCTTTTTTGTCCGGTCAGGACATTCACCGGTTAACCGCGTCGTTAATTTGGAATAAGCCTTTAAATGAAGTCACCAGTGAGCAAAGATTCCAGGCCAAAGCCCTGAACTTTGGCGTTTTGTACGGCATGGGCGTTCGGTCTTTGGCGCAGACTGCCAAGGTTTCGCAGGACGAAGCCAGGATTTTTATTGACGATTATTTCCATAACTTTCCGGGGTTGAAAAATTACATAGATAAAACCCTTGGGTTTTTGCGCGAAAATGGTTATGTGGAAACAGTTTTTGGCCGCCGCCGGTATCTCCAGGGGATTTATTCAGGCCGGCCGCAGCTGGTCGCTCAAGCCGAGCGCATGGCTTTGAACCTGACTTTGCAGGGTCTGGCTGCGGACATCATTAAAAAAGCCATGATTAAGATTGCCGGGGAGATTTTGCCGGAGTATCAAGGCAAAGCCAGAATGATTTTACAGATTCACGATGAATTGTTGTTTGAGATAAAAGATGAGATAATCAATCAGATTTTGCCGGAGATAAAATCAGTTATGGAAGGTGTTTTTCAGGACACCGTGCCCGTTCTGGTTGAAAGCCATGTCGGTAAAACCTGGGCCGAAGTGGACTAACTTCAGCGAATTACGAATTAATACGAATTTACAAATAAACGAATAGTCGCAGGGGAATTTGATTCGTAGATTCGTATATTAGTTAGAGATTCGTTATTCGCTGGGAAATTTTATGAACAGATTGATTTCTTACCTTAATCTGAAAGAGATGGTTCTGCCGAAGTTTTTTTTGGCGGTGTTTTTGATTGAGGCGGTGATTGTTTTTGTCTGGGCGCCGTTTTTTGTCGCCCTGGTGATTACTTTGGCGTCTTTGGTTTTTTTAATCTGGCTGGTGTTCAGCGCACTTTCTTTGGCAAAAATAAACTTTGCCTTGCGGTTGGAAAAAAACCAGAACTCGGCGATTATCAACAGCCTGTCCGAAGGCGTGATTGCTTATGACCCGAGCTTTAATGTCTGGTCAATGAACGACGCCGCCGAGATTATCTGCGGAATCAGGAAAGAAGAAGTCTTGAACAAAAAAGTCAGTCCGGACTGGGCGAATAATGAAAAACTGAAAGTCATCGCGACGGTGATTTTTCCGTCTTTGGCGCCGACATTAATCAAGAAAACCGTGGCCAGTTATCCGCAGGTGGTGGATATTTCTTTTTCCGAGCCGCGGGAACTTTATCTGGAAGTGACGACCAACCAGATTTTTGACGGGGAAAGGAATCTTTTGGGCTTTATTAAGATTATCCGCGACCGTTCGCGTGAGATTCAGCTTTTGAGAACCAAGTCAGAGTTCATCACCATTGCCGCGCACCAATTAAGAACGCCGCTTTCCGGACTTCACTGGGCGGCTGAATCAGTTGTCAAGGGCGAGCTCGGACCGCTGAATGAGCAGCAAAAAGAGGTTTATCAGCAGAACCTTGAGGTGATTCAAAAAATGATTAAGCTGGTGGATGACTTGCTTGACGTTTCCAAGATTGAAGAAGGTAAGTTTGGTTATCAAATGGAAAAAGCCGATCTGATTTCACTGGTTCAGGAAGCTTTGGGGACTTACAAAGAAATCGCCCAGAAATACGGCGTCAAGCTGATTTTTTACAAGCCGGAAGTTCAGCTGCCGCTGATTAAAATAGATCGGGCAAAAATCACGATGGCGTTCCAGAACCTGATTGACAATGCTGTCAGATACAACGTTGAGAACGGCGAGGTCAGAGTCAGAATCGAGCCGCTCAAAGACAAGCCTTATTTGCAGGTTTTAATTGAAGATACGGGCATCGGCATTCCGGCTGAAGCGATTCCCCGGCTTTTCACCAAATTTTTCCGCGCTGAAAACACCTTGAAAAAAGAAACTGAAGGCTCGGGCCTGGGGCTTTTCATTGCCCGAAACATTATTAAAAGACACGGCGGCGACATCTCTGTTAAATCAATTGAAAAGCGCGGCTCGACGTTTTCCTTCATTTTGCCGGTTGACGAAACATTGATTCCGCCGGTGGAGATGTCTGGCGATGAGTTTTGAGAACAGAGGTTAGAAAGTAGAAAATGGAAGTGGATTTACCAAAATCTTTACAGGATTTTTTTGAACAGCAAAAGACTCGCTACGGCGAGCTTTTTTGGCATGAATCCCGACGTAAAGTCGGGACCCCGACAGAATCGTCAGGGCAGAACACTCAAATAATTTTAATGATTGAAAAACTGGCGTCAATCGCCAGGAAGATTTTAGTCAAAGAAAACATCAAGGACATAGAAATTGTTTCGTTTGAGACAGATGACGCTATTGGAGATTTTTACATTGTGGAAGCAGGCCAGATTGATGTTGAACAAAGACTGGGTCAAGAAGAGTACCAAAGCATTATGGACAAGGATTTAGAAACTGCTTTTACTGACACGACAAATGATATTTATCAGAATCAATTGGTTCGCGTGTTTAAACCGCAAGGACGCAGTTCTTATTGCGTTGTCGTTTACCATTCTTTCGGAATGCAGGCCCCCCGAGGCCCGATCGGCTGGCTGAAAAATCTTGAGGGATTAAAAAAGTTAGACATTTTGAATCCAGAAGATTATCTGCGAAAATCAGCGTTTGAATCCGCGAAAATCAGCGGCTTTGAGGAAGCTTGCCGAGAGCTTGAAGGCGTGAAATACCAAATTGGCGGCGGCTCAAAGAAAAACGGCTTTGATTGTTCAGCCCTGGTGCAAAAGATTTTTTACGAAACCAGGGGCATCTGGCTGCCGAGAAAGTCCAGATGGCAGGCAATGGTCTGTGAAAAAATCGAGTTAAGCGATTTAAAACAAGGCGACTTGGTGTTTTTCCACAAAAAAGACGACGAAACTAAAACCATTGAACACGTGGCTTTAGTTTATGAAATTAAGTTGCCGACTCAAAGTGAGCAGGGCCGAATCATTGTTTTCCACGCCACAAAATCAGCTGGCAAGGCCTTATTTGAAGACTTGAACCAGGCTGGCTGGCTGTTTTCTCCGGCAAATCCCGGCGGCACCCGGGAGATAAACAGCTTTGGCAGAGTAAGGGGCTGAATCTTCTAAATACATTGACAAATCACTGTATTTTGCTATAATCTGGACACAACTTACATGAGAAAAAATCAGTATCTAGGAAGGCGAAAAAATACTTGACCTGTTTTTTGGTGGAGTTTTTGAACCGCTTTCCTAGAAAGCGGATTTTATTTTTTAAAGCACGTTAACAATTTAAGTTGATAACTAATCACAATGATGCCGGCTCTGGCTTCGCCAATCGGCGGATGGCAGACTTGGCTAAGGTTCTGGGAACGCAAGATTTTTTACGTCTTTTCGTATTTTTTGCGTTCAACCGCACTGCTTAACAGAACTAATCTTGGAAAAGAAATCATTGTGAATTGAGGTTTAAGCAGGCATTCGCATTTAATTAAGGGCAGATGGTGGATGCCTTGGGTAGAAGAGGCGACGAAGGACGTGGTGTGGCTGCGAAAAGCTTCGGGGAGCCGCTTAACAGGCTTTGATCCGGAGATCTCCGAATGAGGAAACTCTATTGAGACAAATCTCAATAACTTCCGACTTTAAGTCGGACTGAGCGAACCTGGGGAAGTAAAACATTTCAGTACCCAGAGGAAAAGAAAACAAGATAACACATTTCACTATCGCAACTCGTGACGATTTCAAATCAGACATTTCGCGATAGTGAAGTGAGCTATTCATTCCCTAAGTAGCGGCGAGCGAAAGGGGAAGAGCCCAAACCACTTGTGCTTCGCACAAGAGATTTAAGAATAATGATTTAAGATTTAAGAAAAACTCTTAATTCCTGAATCGTAAATCTTGATTCTCTCGCGCGGAGTGCGAGATGGGGTTGCGGGGCCAGATAACAACATTTGTTTTTTTGGTAGAAAAATGTTCTGGAAAGAACAACCAAAGAAGGTGATAGTCCTGTACTCGAAACTTAAAAAACAAATCAATTTGGTTCCCAAGTACCCCGACAAACGAGAGCGTCGGGGGAATCCGCGAGAACTATACTCGCAAGGCTAAATACTCTTCTACACCGATAGTGAACTAGTACCGTGAGGGAAAGGTGAAAAGAACCCTGGTTAAGGGAGTGAAATAGAAACTGAAACCATTATGCCTACAAGGACTCGGAGCTCTGCCGCAAGGCGGGGTGACGGGGTGCCTATTGAAGAATGAGCCAACGAGTTTTTCTTAATGCTTAATTTAATCTCCCGTAGGGAGAGAAGGTATAGCGAAAGCAAGTGTTAATAGCGCGCCGTAAATATGTTCTCAAAGCTTTGAGCATATTTACACAGCGTTAAGAAAAGACCCGAAGCCAGGCGAGCTACTCTTGGACAGGATGAGTCCTTCCGAAAGGTTGGAGGAGGTCCGAACCCGTTAGCTGTGCAACACTATGGGATGATCTGAGAGTAGAAGTGAAAAGCTAATCGCGCTTGGTAATAGCTGGTTCTCCTCGAAATAGCTTTAGGGCTAGCGGTTATTTTAACTAATCATGGGGGTAGAGCACTGGTTGAGACTGTCAGGGAGAAATCTCGCTGTCTCAGTCAAACTCCGAATACTGTGATTATTGATAACCAGTCAGACTGTGGGGTCTAAGCTCCATGGTCAAAAGGGCATGAACCCTGACTCCCAGCTAAGGTCCCTAAATCCTTACTCAGTGTAAAAGGTAGTGATCAGCCGAAGACAGGCAGGAGGTTGGCTTAGAAGTAGCCATCCTTTAAAGAGTGTGTAACAACTCACT
>Ga0075884_102_pt1 | contig 31430 bp, 32 predicted proteins | sample RifGroA1_FD_68307 | JGI IMG/M metagenome (GOLD analysis project Ga0075884, IMG submission 68307) | Parcubacteria bacterium GW2011_GWA1_45_10 | reverse complement strand
CTGCGACGGCGCGGTTTCCGACGCCACGGCTCATCTTTTGGTTGTCATCCAAGATTTCAACTGGTTTGAGACAATTCCGATTTTGAACTTACGGGTTGCTCCGGGCAAGCTGCTTGGTTCAGTCTTGAACCTGATGGAGTCAGTCAAAAACTCAGTGCCGACAGTTGGTGAATAGAAAGCTCCGACGCTTTCGGTCGGAGCCTCGACTAAACGTCGGGGTAGAAAGTTAAAACCAAAACACCCCGCCATCGGCTGGGTGTTTTGGTTTTGGGAAAGTCCTGACCCAGCCTTGTTCCTAAAAACCCCAGATTTAACCTGGGTTTTCAGAATAAGCTTAGGCTGTGGAAAAACTGTGGGAAAACACCTAAAAATACGAATATTTAAGGCTTTTTCCACAGATTAGGATTTGACATTTTTTTAGTCAGGCTTTATTATTTTAGTATGTCTACAAGATTTGAAAAATCTAAATCCCTCCCAACACTTGTAAACTTTAATATTACTAATATTAACGATTTAAAAACGAAAACAGCCTTTACTTAGGGCTGTTTTTATTTTGGCGGCATATTCATGAACATGGCTACTCAAACAAACGATACTGTCTGTCTTTGGGATAAAGTCAAGGTTAGGATGGCGGATGGTTCAATCAGGGAGCTTTGCGTGGTCCAGATTGACGAAGCTGACCTTCAGGCAGGCAAGATTTCAAGCGAGTCGCCGGTTGCCCAGGCGATTTTGGGCGCCAAAGCCGGAGAAAAAAAGGAGTATCAAGTCGGCGACAAGAAAATGGTGATTGAGGTCTTGGAGATTATCAAACCAAACGCCACCCCATAACTTTAGCCAGACGAGTTTTTGGCCACAGCCCTTACGGGCCTTTAAATAAAAAGCTTAACTTTGTCCCAGTTTTAAGCGCAGCAAAAATGCCTCGAAAGGGGCATTTTTGGCTGGCAAATCATTATCATTGACTTTTAAAGTTTATATGCTATACTATAAATATGCCAAACAAGCGTACCCAAGCGGCTTGCTGGTTAAGCGAAGACAGCTTGGGATCCGGGCATCCTAATGGATGCCCGTTTTCAATTTTGAGGGACCTTTTGTCGGTTTTTTTATTTTTTATCTTGACAGATTTGTTTGGTAGGGGATAATTTTAACAGTACATGAAAATTCTAATCGTATTTTAAGAAAGGAGGCAGAGATGGCATCAGCCCAGGAGCTTTTTGATCAGGCTCGAGAGTGGTCGGAATTGGCGCATCAACTCTATTCTGAAGCTAACCAACTTTGGGGAGATTGCGAAGAAATACAAGAGGAGACCCAGGGTTTGAAAAATGAGGTTGATGACCTCACTTCAGAAATAGACAGATTGTTCAGGGAATCCAGAGAAGCTTATGACGACGACGACCACGACCTGGCAAAAGAGCTTTCAGTCGAAGCCCATGAAAAGATTGACGAGCGCAGGGAGGTCAGGGACAGGTTTTTTGCTTTGATTGAGGATCATAAAGAGCTTTTCGCGCGAGTGAAGGGGAAACAAGAAGAAGCTCGTCAGGCCGTAGAACAAGCCAGATACCTTCGGATGCAGGCAAAAGCCTTGGTTCAGAGCGATCAAGTAACTCTTCTTGAAGGAAGGGTGAGTGATCCTCATCGTCATAAGGACGGAAGCTTTGGTCCCGATATTGAAGCCTATAGAGTAACCTATAACAAGGGTAAAGAGGAGGTAAAGAAAAAGGCCACTGATTTGGGCAAGGGTCATGGAAAATCAAAATAAGGGGCGACAAACGGAGATAAACTCTCCGTTTGTGTTTTTTCCTGTTGGTAATATAATTCTTATTATGGAAGAAAAAGACTTAAAAACATTGATACAAAAAGAAATAGATGATTTTGAATTCAATTGGCTTGATGCTGTTTTGAAATTTGGTATCTCAAGAGATGATATGCTTGGTTTACTAGATAAGTTTGAGATTAGATTTTTTGGTGAAAATTGGAGAAACGAAGTATCACAAGAAGACATGGCAAATGTTTTGACGGGTGATGACTTTTCCACCGAAGAAGAGCAGATATGGGCGGTTAGGGATATTTTAAATATCAAACATCCCGACAAGCTCTCTTTTGAAGAAGCCAAAAATCTTTATCAGAGAATCTGGTACGGAGATTTTGAGAAAATGTACGATATTATCATGAGTTCACCGGAATTTTCCGAGTTTATCAAAGATTCTATAGTCAATAACAGACGGGAAAAAAATCCTGTTGAGATTTTTTGGCACAAAAAAGATTTTATTGTCTGGCCTTTTCTTGAAGAGATCTATAAGTTGTCAAAACAGCAGATTAAGGAGCTGTTTGGATGATGGAAAAAGTGAAAATAAAAAAGTCCGGTAAAAATAGTTCTGACTATTGAGTTTTTTCTTACTGGTTTTTAATCCAAAACTCTAAACCCAAGGGAGACCAATGGCCTTCCAAAAGTTTATTTTCCAGTTTTCTCAATCTGTTTTTACCGATTTCTTTTTCAAGACGCTTAATTGGCTTGGCGCAATATATAAGTTCTCTGACAGTGTTTGGCAGTAACCTGCCGGTTTTTCTGTCCCAATATTCGTTGTATTTGTTTATGGTCCTGCGAGGTCCAGACGGGTCAATCCAGTATTTAGCCAGTTTTTTCATCTGGTTTTTAAAATCTTCTTTTTTAGACTGCGCTAAAACCAGAATTTCGTAAAGCCAGATGTTTTTCCAGTAATCCGAGAGGACTTTTTGTTTTTTATGTTCACGGACAATTTCGTCGATATCAATTTCAAAATCTGTTTTTTTTCGTTCTTTTTCAAGCCAATCAAAGATTTCTTCAACAAAATATTCAGCCACAGATTCATTGCTTGGTTTGACTCCAAGATGCAGGTCGTCTTTGATAAATTCCGGAAGGTTTCTGTCTGCTTCGGTTTTTATCTGTGAAACGGCATGCGCGCAAGCCTCTTCGGCAACCGCCGCGATTAAAGCCGTGTAATCAACTTTGAGTTTGCCGTTTGCGGTAAAAATAGTGTTGGGGATAGAGATACCGATAATTCTTTTAACTGAATAAGTAAATGACCTGTCTCCTCGAAGAGCCACAATTTTAAATTCTTTGCGGATCTTGGCGATTTCCGGCACTCGCGACTGGAAGGAGTTTAAGAGTTTGAGAACCTTATCAATACTTTTGAGCAGGAGTTCCGACGCTTCTTGATATGTGGCCAGGGCAGAGAGGAGGGGGTTTTCCCGGTACTCATAATGTTTCTCATTGAGAACCTGGCTGTTAGTTTTGATGACTTTATCAAGATTTTGTTTAAGCCACTTTTCAACATCGTCTATGTCTGACTTTGGCACTCCGGAGGTGTTGATTATCTCGTCAAAAGACGGCTGTTCGCTCTTGTAAGTTGTTTGCCAGAACATTTTTTCGCCCAAAAGTCTTTGTTTCAGTTCAAATAAAAAGACTTCGTTAATGCTTTCAGGATTTTTGATTCTTGGCAGTTCTTTGATTGTTTTTTCAAAATCTTTAATCAAGATATTGAGATCATTGATCGGTAAAACAGAGTTCGGTCGGTTTAAGTAAGCGTCAATATGCCTGGCCCTTTCGATCAATGAATTGCCCTGTTCAAGAAGTTCCTTTTCGTCTTTTTTCATATTTGTTTACTGTATTATCGCAGAAATGTCTTGATTAGTCTTCTGTCCGCCTTCTCCGTCTACTGACGGATTTGGCGGGATTCCGGTGCGTTTAAGAACTTTTTAATCAAAGCCGCCGCCCGCGTCTCTCGGGGTTTGAGCGCTCAGCTATTCAGCCGTTAAATCTTGAACAATTTCTTGATCAGTTGCCACAATTAGCTCTTCGTGAGATTGAGAAAATTGAGTTTGTTGCTGAACGCTTGCAGGGCATTGGGGGAGGCGGTAAGCTGGGTGACACAAGCTGGGAGCCCGAAACGGGAAGGGCAATTGTCCGGACATATCTACACATATCAGAACTTAACGAAAAAGAACACGAGACCATCGTACATGAAGTCGGGCATGAGATTTTCCTAAAACTTCTTACCAGCGAAGAAAAATCAGCTTGGGGAGAGCTTTACAAGGAAAGCGGCGACTGGTTTGTTTCTGGACGTGCCATCCGAAGCTCTGAAGAAGATTTTTGCGAGTGTTTTAGGATATTTTTTACCAGCCGCGTTAGGATATTTGCGAAACGCGGCTCACAGAAGTATAATTTCATGAAGAATGTTGTGAAACGATTGGAGAAAATGTCATGAAAAAACTTAAAATCATTGGACTAAAAAACAGATTCTTCGGCTTTGGCCCTGTAGTCAGGAAACAGATCGCCACCATTTACGTTAAAGACGGACAGGTGGAGGTTGAGTCTGAACTGTCTTCGCTTAGGGCGCTTCGTGACAGAATCCAAAGGGGCGGTGAAACGGGGGGAGCCTTACTCTCTCATACGGTTGAAGAAGTGGGTCGTCGATACAAAGTCAACGAGCCTGAATTCCTGGAGGCTCTTACTTACGAGCCGCTGTGGGAAGAAAGATATGATGGATGGGATATTCATATCGCCGCCTCAAAAGTTGTTGACGAATAACGATAAAATGAGGCTGACAACAGCCTCATTTTAATTTATATTTTTTATGCAAAATTCGCTGGATTTTTTATATTCTCGTCTTGAACGTTATTTAAAGCAGGTCGGTATGGTTTATAAAAAAGGCGAGTTTGAGAAAATAACTTTTTCCAAGGGCTATTATTGGAGTGCGGTCAAAGAACTTCAAGATTCGGAAAAGTTGTTCTTGAAAAATATCCCGGGTATTAAAAAAAGCCTGTTGATTTCGTTAGGAGAGGAAAAATCCGCAAAAAGAAAGAGTTTCACCCTACATCTTCTAGGCTGGTCTCGTGATTACATAGTTATTCCGAAGGTTTTAACTTCTTACTTTAAAGATAGAAATATTTCGGTTGCCAACGCGGCCGCCAGGGCGTTTTTCCCAATGTTTGCGAGCGGGAAAACCAACTTGCCGTTGGAAAAGGTTTTAAAATTGTTGGGAAGGAGGAACAAGTACTTGAAAAACAAAGCTTTGGGTATTTTGGCTTTCAGCAATCGAAATGATTTATTGAGAATAAAGAAAACTGTCAGATTGAGTTATTTAAAACACCTTTTAGATTCTGGCGAACCAATGATTAGCGAGCCGGCAAAACTTCTTTTTCAGAAGATCAGTCGGATACGGTCTTGAGTTTCATTTTTCCAGGAACTTTTTAATCAAAGCCTCCGCCCGCGCTACGCCAGAGGCTCCGGCGTGGCGAGCTTGTTTTTCGGTTTTCACCCAGCGGATTTTTTTGTTCTTTTTGAACCAGGTGTTCTGGCGTTTGGCGTAGTGCCAGAGCGAGGAGAGAGATTTTTCGCGGAACTCTTTTTCGCTGATCTCTTTTTTTAAAAGCAGATAAGCCTGCCAGTAATGAAGCCCGAGCTCTTTGAAGTTTTTCCGTTTCAGCCCAAGTTTTATCAGTTTTTCCACTTCTCTGAAAAATCCGGCTTCCAGCCACTGCAAAAACCTTTGAGCAATCTCTTGTTTCAGTTTCTGCGGCGGTTTATTGACGCCAAGATAAAGAACGTCAAATCCGCCTTTGGCTGGATTAAAGATTTTTGATTCTGGATTCTTGATTTTAGAAGAAGCAATCTCAATGGCGCGAATCAGGCGCCGGGGGTTGTTTTTGTCAATGTTTTTAGCTCTTTTTGAATCAAGTTTTTTCAGAATGCTGAAAAGCTGGGTAGCGGTTTTCTTTTCCAGCTCTTTTCTCAGTTTTTTGTCAGGTTTGACTTTCGGCAAAGCCAGGTTTTCCGCGACAGCCTGGATGTAAAATCCGGTGCCACCGACAAGAAACGCCAGTTTTTTTCTTTTGGCAATCTGGCTGATTTTTTCAAACGCCAATTCCTGGAACTTTCCGGCGGACAAAGCTTTCTGCGGCGGCAAAAATCCGATTAAGTGATGGCGGACACCGGACATTTCTTTTTTTGTCGTCGCGTTTGAGCCGATGCTTAAGCCTTTATAAACCTGGCGTGAGTCAGCGGAAATAATCTCGGCGCCCTGATATCCTTTTTTGGTTAACTCTGAGCGCAGCCGAAGAGCCAGTTTGACCGCTAAAGACGATTTTCCTGACGCAGTCGTGCCTAAAATAACAATCAGTTTTTGCATGATTGAATTATAAATCAAGATTTGAAAAATAAAAAAGCCCCGCTTATAGCGGGGCTTTTTGGTTTAAAGAGCTGGTCCGGGGAGCAGTTGCGGCTGGGACTGGGGGTAAAAAGTCTGCCAGACCTGAAAGACAATCTCTTTCAGGCGGAACTCTTGGCACTGTTCCAGGGAAAGTTCTTTGACGCAGTTCAGCGCCCAGGTCCAGCCGACCTGAAACCAGGTGACCAGCGCCCAGATGAACGCGGCAAAAACCAGCAAGCCCGCCATAAAGAAAACGATTTTTTTCATTTAAGCCTCCGTTTTATGGTTATATCACAAAAAGCTTTATTTTCAAAACTGTTGTTTTTTAGCTTATTTTATGGTATTTTTAGTTTAAGTTAAGATTATTTATTGCTATGGGTGGAACACCGACAAGACATCACACAAAAAGGCGCCGCAACGCCGGCCGGTCTCATTTTGCTTTGAAACCGTTGAACCTTTCTCCTTGTAAGCAGTGCAAATCTTTGAGCCTGCCGCATCAAGTTTGCAAAGAGTGCGGTTTTTACAACGGCAAAGAGGTGAAAAACGTTCTCAAAAAGCTGGATAAAAAAGCTAAAAAAAGGCGGGAAAAGCTCGCCAAAGAGACTAAAGGGCGTTAGTAATTTTCAATTAACAATTTTCAATAAATTAAGCAATTTCCAATTTTCAATCATTGAAACTTGAAAATTAACCAAAATGGCTTCAAGGCACAACGCAAGACAGGTGGTGCTGCAAACTCTTTACGAGCTTGATTTTAGCAATAAGCTTGGCGTGGCTGATTACCGTTCGGCTTTGGCGAAAAACATTCAGGATTCGGAAAAAGACATAAAAGAGCCTGATTTTCCGGTTGGTTTGATTGAAGGGGTGATTGAGCATCAAAAAGAGATTGACGCCTTGATTACCAAAGTGGCGACTGAATGGCCGCTGGAAAAAATCAACCTGGTTGACAGAAATGTTCTGCGGCTCGGGTTGTTCGAGCTTTTGTGGGGCAACCGCGAAGAAGTGCCGCCGAAAGTGGCGATTAACGAAGCGATTGAGCTCGCCAAAGAATTTTCCGGCGAAGCTTCGGGCAAGTTCGTCAACGGCGTTCTGGGAACGGTTTTTCGGGAGACGGAATCATTGTCAAAAGAGAGTGAGCAAAAATAAAATGGTCGCTAATTAATTTTTTTGAAATTCTAAATACTAAACACTGAATTCTAAACAAATCCAAAATCATAAACTCAAAACGTAATTTTTTGGGTTTTGGCTGTTGGGGTTTATTTAGAGTTTGGGATTTCGTGTTTCAGATTTGTTTTTTTATGGACATATCGATTCTGGAGAAAGCGCTCGGCTACGAGTTTAAAAACAAAGATCTTTTGTTTGAAGCTCTGACGCACCGGTCTTATCTTAATGAAAATCAGGAATGGAAGCTCCCGCACAATGAAAGGTTGGAGTTTTTGGGCGATGCGGTTTTGGAGCTGGCTTCAACTGAACAGCTTTTTTTGAATTATTCAAACGGCGAAGGCGAACTGACAGCCTTCCGGGCGGCTTTGGTTAATGCCGAAAGCTTGGCGAACGCCGCCAAGGAGATTGGCATCAATGATTTCCTGCTGCTTTCCAAAGGCGAAGCCAAAGAGATCGGCAAAGCCAGGCAGGAAATTCTGGGCAATACGTATGAATCCGTGGTCGGCGCCATTTATCTTGACGGCGGGTTTTCTGCGGCGTCCGAGTTTGTTTCAAGAAGCTTGTTTGTCAAGCTTGAAGAGATTATCAAGCAGGGTCTTTATCGCGATCCGAAAAGCAAGTTCCAGGAAGAAGCTCAGGCTAAGCTTGGGATTACACCTCACTATCAGGTCATCAGAGACTGGGGTCCGGACCACAACAAGAATTTTCTTGTCGGCGTGTTTCTTGGCAATGAAAAAGTCATTGAAGCTGAAGGCAAGTCAAAACAGGAAGCCGAACTCCGGGCGGCGCAAAAAGCTTTGGAAGTGAAAGGGTGGAACGGTTCCTAAAGTTTATTTCTCAACATGGCTTCAAGATTGGAAAATCATAGCCGTTTTGCTTCAATAAAATGAACGCGGTGCCCGCGACATCCGCCGGCTGGCGGATTGCGACCGCTATTTTATCTTGCAAAACTTCTTGATTTTCGAAATCTCTTCGCGAATGTTTCGAAATAAACTTTACTCTCTAAATATTTATAGATAAAAATAAGGATGCTCAAGCAGTTAGAAATCCAGGGTTTCAAATCTTTTTCCGACAAAACCGTGCTTAATTTTCCGGAAGGCATTACCGCGGTTGTCGGACCGAACGGTTCGGGCAAATCAAACGTGGTTGACGCAATCCGCTGGGTTTTCGGCGAACAAAGCTCAAAAAATATCAGAATCAACAGCGCCGAAGACGTCATTTTCAGCGGCACACCGCAGAAGCAGGCAAGCTCTTCTTCCCAGGTGAGCCTTTTGTTTGACAACCGGTTCAAAACCTTTCCGCTTGATTTTGAAGAAGTGGAGATCAGGCGGAAAGTTTATCGCGACGGGGCTTCGGAGTATTTCCTGAACAAAAAACAGGTTCGTTTGAAAGACCTGGTTCAGCTTTTGGCTTCAGCCAAACTCGGCCTCAAGGGCATGAGCATCATCAACCAGGGCGCGGCGGACGTTTTTTTGCGGGCCAACTCGGTTGAGCGGCGGGAGATGATTGAAGAGATGGTCGGCTTGAAAGAGCTGAGGTTGAAAAAGGAAGAAGCGGAAAGAAAAATCAAAGACAGCAAACTCAATCTTGCTCAGGCGGAAACGATTCTCAATGAAATCGGGCCGAATCTGAGGTCTTTGAAGCGTCAGGTTGAACGCTGGCGGACAAGGCAGGAAAAAGAAGCCGAGCTGCTGGTTTTGGAAAAAGATTTTTTTATCAAAAAAATCGCCGAGCTTTTGAAAGAAACCAACCTTTCGCAGGACGGGAAAGACGAAGAAAAAATCAAAGAACTTGAAAACGAAATAAACCGGGAGCAGTCCAGCTTGAAAAATTTCAATCAGGGAGCCACGGGTCATTCGGGCGACCGCCAAAAAATCCAGGCCAAACTTGAGTCTTTGCAAAAGCAAAGATTTGAGATTTTGCGGACCCTGGGCAATCTTGAAGGCCAGCTTGAGCTTTTGGGCTCTTTGCCGGAAACCGAGCTTAACTTCAGCTTAAACGACGCCAAGCAAAAACTTGAACAGGTCCTGGAAACCCTTGAGTCTGTTTTATCAAGCGAGGAAATTTCTTCAATCAAAGAAAAAATCGCGGCTTTAACTAAGAGCTTGAAAAGTTTTTTGACCGGTTCTGAAAGCCGGAGCCATAAAGAGTCCGAGTCTAAAAAACAGTCTCTTTTGGACAAAAAAACCGAATTGGCCCAAGCCCTGGACGAGCTTGAAGAAAAAATCGTCCAGGAAAAGCAGGCTTTGGCTGACGAAGAAAAAGAAAAAAACCAAAGCTTTGCCAGCTTGATTGCTTCGCTGGAAAACAAGAGAAAAGAGATGAGGGTTTTGGAAGAAAAAGTCCTTGTTTCGAAAGTTGAACGGGAAAGGTTCAAGCTGAGGCAGGAAGATCTGTCTTTGAGGCTGGAAGAAGCCGGTTTGTCCTGGGACGTTTTTGTCAAAGACAACCAGGCGCGACTTGAGCAGGCAAAAAGCTTTGGAGAAGACCTGGGGCCGTTTGAGAAAAAAATCTTGAGGCTGAAAAACGAACTCTCTTTAATCGGCGAAGTTGATCAGGAGACTTTGAAGGAATATGAAACCATCTCCGCCAGATTTGAGTTTTTGTCGTCGCAAAAATCAGACTTGGAATCGGCGCTTGAGGATTTGGAGGAGCTTTCAAAATCTTTGGAGGAAAAAATCGTTTCCGGGTTTGAAGAGGCGCTGAAAAAAATCGACAAAGAGTTTCAAAAATATTTTGGAATTATTTTCGACGGCGGCCGGGCGGCCTTGAAAGTTGAAAAAGTGGTTGACGACCAAACCCAGGCCGTCAACTTCGGCATTGAGATTTCAATTAATCTGCCGCGGAAAAAAATCAAATCATTGGAAATGCTTTCCGGCGGCGAACGATCTTTGACGGCCGTGGCTTTGCTTTTTGCGGTGATTAATTACGCCCGACCGCCGTTTTTGGTGCTGGACGAAGCTGACGCGGCTTTGGATGAAAGCAACTCCCGGAAACTCGCCAAAGTTTTGCTTGAGCTGGCGAAAAACCGGGTTCAGTTCATTCTGATTACTCACAACCGCGCGGTCATGGAATCAGCTGATGTTTTGTACGGCATCACCATGTCTGACGGCATCTCCAAAGTGTTTTCTTTGAAGTTCAAAGAAGCCGAGGAAATCGCCAAAAAAGACGTACACAGCGAAGCTACCGCTTCGTAATTTTCAATTACCAATTTTTCTGGCTACGCCAGATCTCGCGTAGCGAGACGAAGCGAGACAATTTCCAATGAAATGTTTAATTTCAACATTGGGAATTTCATTAGAAATTAGGCATTAGAACTTAGAAATTTTGTTCTGTATAATAGAATTATGGCTGATTATGCTCCCATAATCGGATTGGAAGTTCCCTTCGATAAGCTCAGGGCGAGCCGTGTTTTAATAAATTATTTTCTGAGCTGTTTGTAAAATGGACAAATATACTCCCACTATCGGATTGGAAGTTCACGTGGAGCTGAAAACAAGAACAAAGATGTTTTGTTCTTGTTTGAACGACCCCAAAGAAACCCGCCCGAATAAAAATGTTTGTCCGGTTTGCCTGGCGCACCCCGGAACTTTGCCGGTGATTAACGTTGAAGCAGTCAAAAAAACAGTTAAAGTCGGGCTCGCGATGAACGGCAAAATCGCCAAAAAATCTTTTTTTGACCGGAAAAACTATTTTTATCCCGACCTGCCGAAAGGCTATCAGATTTCGCAGTACCAGCATCCTTTGGTTTTGGGCGGCCAGCTGGTGATTTTGAATGAAGCCGGGAAAGAGAAAAAAATCCAGATTACCCGAATTCATCTTGAAGAAGACACGGGCAAGCTTTCCCACCAGGATAAAAGCTCTTTGGTTGATTATAACCGCGCCGGCGTGCCTTTAATGGAACTGGTAACCGAACCAGTGATTCATTCTGGTTTTGAAGCCCGGCGGTTTGCCGAAGAGCTGAGGCTTTTGCTCCGTTATCTTGATGTTTCTGACGCGGACATGGAAAGCGGCCAGATGAGGATTGAACCAAATATCTCAATTTCAAAAACCGGCAAACTCGGCATCAAGGTCGAGGTAAAAAACCTTAACTCTTTCCGGTCGGTTGAAGACTCGATTAATTTTGAGATTCAAAGGCAGACAGAGGTCCTTGAATCCGGCGGCAAAATTCATCAGCACAATCGCGGCTGGAATCAGGAAAAATCGGAGACTTTTGAACAGCGCTCAAAAGAAGAAGCCCATGATTACCGTTATTTTCCGGAACCAGACCTGCCGCCCTTGGTGGCTGACGCTCCGGCTGAAAACGGAGAGATTTTAATAAACACGAAAGAAATTGAAAAACAGCTTCCTGAACTGCCCTGGCAAAAGCGGGAAAGGCTGGTCAAGCTTTACGGCTTGGAAAAAGATCAAGTTGAGCTTTTGGTTCAAGATATGGACTTTTGTGATTTTTTTGAAAAAACTGTTTCTGAGATGAAAATGTTTGATCAAGACCATAAGTCTGAGCCTGAAGCAGGGGAAGCCCTTATCGTATTTAATGTTTTAGCTTCTGATGTTAGGGGTACCATGAAGGCCGTGGCAGCACAGATGTTTCCAACTGAGTTAATTGATTTTTCAAATCCCAGAATTACTCCAGTGAATCTTGCTCATTTAATTGAGTTTTTCCACCAGAAGAAAATTTCTTCAAGGGTTTTGAAAGACGTTCTTTTGGAGATGTTTGAAACCGGCAAAGATCCTGAAGAAATCATCAGCGCAAAAAACCTTTTACAGATGACCGACGATTCAATGATTGAGGCTCTGGTCTTGAAGGTTATCAAAGACAACCCGGCGCCAAGCGCGGACTTCCGGTCCGGCAAAGAACAAGCGCTCCAGTTTTTGATCGGGAAAATCATGGCGGAAACCAAGGGCCGGGCCAATCCACAAACAATTCAGGAATTAATCAGGAAAAATATATGAAACTGGGCGAGATCTATAAGGTTTTTTGGGGGAACTTCCGGGGCAATAAAATCGTCCAGGTGTTCACGGTTTCCGACCTGCTGATTCTTTCCGGCCTTGGTTTGACAAGCCCGGTTTTTGCGGTTTTCATCACCCAGCAGATTATCGGCGGCGATGTTTTTGTCGTTGGTTTGGCCAGTTCAATCTACGCTTTTTTCAGCGGTTTTGCCGCGATTCCGGTTGCCAGCCTGATTGATTCAAGAAAAGGCGAGCGTGACGATTTCTGGGTTTTACTCCTTGGTTCTTTGACCATCACGGCTTTGATGTTTCTTTATCCGTTTATTACTTATCCTTGGCAGCTTTACGTGGTCCAGGCGTTTTTTGGCATGGGCACGGCTCTGGCGACAACTGCCTGGTATGCGATTTTTTCCCGCCATCTTGACAAGGAAAGCATTGCTTTGGAGTGGAGTTTTTACAACACGACCATCAGTTTGGGCACGGCTGGCGCGGCGGCTGTCGGCGGCGCCGTCGCCGAAATTTTCGGCTTTAAAATGCTGTTTTTTGTTTCCGGCGTGATTGTTCTTTTTGGATCTTTGTTTTTGCTGATGATTGCGCACCGCCTTAAACCAAAGATTTAAATGGAAAAAGACATTGAAAAAGCCGGGCAAAGAGCGGAAAAATTAAGGAAACTGATTAATTACCACCGGATTCTTTACCACAGCTTTGGCGCGCCAGAGATTTCTGACCAGGCTTTGGACTCTCTGAAAAACGAGCTTCAGGAGCTGGAAAACAAATTTCCCGGGTTAATCAAAAAAACTTCACCGACCCAGACAGTTGGCGCCAAGCCTTTGGAAAGTTTTCCCAAAGCCAGGCACGAAATCAGAATGCTTTCTTTCAACGACGCTTTTTCCGAAAAAGAAATGGCTGACTGGAAAGAAAGGCTGAAAAACTTCCTGAAAGTTTCTTTTGAAGATTTTGAATATTACTGCGAACTGAAAATAGACGGTCTGGCGATTGAACTGATTTATGAAAACGGCGTTTTGAAACATGGCTCAACCAGGGGAAACGGTTGGGTTGGCGAAGACGTCACCCAAAACCTTTTGACGGTTAAAGACATTCCCCAAAAGATTGAAGCCCTGGGAAGCTGGCCGGTGCCGAAAAAACTGACTGTCAGGGGCGAGGTTTTTTTGACGAAAAAAGAGTTTGAAAGAATTAATAAAGATTTGCTTTCCGGCAAAGAAAAGCTTTACGCCAATCCCCGGAACCTGGCCGCGGGCTCTTTGCGCCAGCTTGACCCAAGCATTACGGCTTCGCGTAAGCTCAGTTCATTCCAGTATGACATTGTTGAAGGCCTGCCGAAAAATCTGAAAACTCACGAAGACAGACACAAGGTTCTGGTTTCTTTTGGTTTTAATGTTAATCCTCATAACCGTAAAAAAACCGGTTTGCCTGAAGTTTTCAAATTCAGAGATTTTTGGGCCAAGCACCGGGAAGAACTTGAGTATGAAATTGACGGCATGGTCGTGATTGTCAATAACAGTCACATTTTTGACCAGGGCGGTGTTGTCGGCAAAGCGCCCCGGGGCGCGGTGGCTTATAAATTTTCTCCTTCTGAGGCGACGACGATTTTGAAAGACATAAAAATTCAGGTTGGCCGGACCGGTAATCTGACGCCGGTCGCCGTGCTTGAGCCGGTTGAGCTGACCGGCATCACGATTCAGCGCGCCACGCTTCATAATTTTGACCAGATAAAAAAACTTGACCTGAAAATCGGCGATACGGTCATGATTTCGCGCGCCGGAGATGTTATTCCGCAGATAACCGGAGTCCTTAAAGAGCTGCGTTCGGGAAAAGAAAAATCTTTTGTCATTCCCAAGAAATGCCCGATTGACGGCTCAAAAGTGGTGAATCAGGGCATGGTTTGGCGGTGTTCCAACAAAAACTGCGGCGCCAGAAACCGGAGGGCGCTTTCTCATTTTGTTTCAAAATCAGCTTTTGACATTGAAGGCTTGGGCGGGAAAATTCTTGACCGGTTTTTGGAAGAAGGGTTAATCTCAAACCCGGCGGACATTTTTTTGCTTAAAGAGCCGGAGATTGCTTCGCTGGAGCGGTTCGGCAAAAAATCAGCGGCAAACATCATTGGCGAGATTCAGCGGAAGAAAAAAATCTCTTTGGAAAGATTCATTTATTCGCTCGGCATCCTGCACGTTGGCGAAGAAACCGCCCGGACAGTCGCCGGCGCGATTTCCGGCCGCAAACCGCGCGTCAGCGACCTTGCCGGTATTTTATCAAAATGGAGTTTTGAAAAACTGCAAACTCTTCCGGATATCGGGCCGAAAGTCGCGGAAAGCATTTTTGACTGGTTTCATGACAAAAAAAATCTGGAGTTGTTGACGGAACTGGAAAAAGCCGGTATCAAACTGACAACCGACAACTTACAACAAACAACAAAAGGAAAACTAAGCGGCAAGACATTTGTGTTTACCGGCGAAATGGAAAAAATGACCAGAGACGAAGCTAAAGAAAAAGTCAGACAGCTCGGCGCCGAGGTTTCAGAATCCGTGTCCCAAAAAACAAGCTACATTGTTTTCGGCGAAAATCCGGGCTCAAAATTAAATAAAGCAAATAAACTTGGCGTGAAAACGCTTTCCGAAAAAGAGTTTTTGAGCCTGGTTTCGTGAAAAATCTTTTAAAAAATCTGTTTTGCGTTAAATCAATCTTTAAACTATAATCAATAATTAACCCCCTCATTTTTTGTTGTCAGTTAAAACTATGATTACCCTGGAACAAGTTAAACATCTGGCTGATTTGGCTCACATGGAGCTTTCTGAAACCGAGCTTAAAAAGCTTCAGAAAGAAATGGAGCAGATATTGGATTATATTTCCCAGCTTGAAGAAGTTGATGTTTCCGGGATTGAACCGGTTGCCGGCGGCCATGAGCTGGAAAATGTCGTCAGGGAAAAAGACGCGGCGGTCAGTTTTGGTTTTGACGAAAACATGTTGCTTCAGTTTCCGGAAAAGCAGGGTGATTACAATAAAGTGCCGAAAATAATAGAGAAATAGAATCTAGAAAATAGAAAATAGAAAGTAGAATGGAACTGGAAAAATTGACAATTAAGAAAGCGGCTAAGCTTTTGCAAGAAAAACAGATTTCCGCGGTGGAGCTGGCAAAAGCATATCTTGAAAAGCTAAAACAAAAAGAGCCGGAGCTTGACGCGTTTTTGCATGTTTGCGAAAAACAAGCTTTGGCCAAAGCGGAAGAAGTTGACCTGAAGCGTCAGCGCCGTGAAAAACTGGGCTTTTTGGCGGGGATTCCTTACGCTGTCAAAGACAATATCTTGGTCCAGGGAATGCAGGCGACGGCCGGGTCAAAAATTCTTGAAGGCTATCAAGCAAGTTATGACGCGACAGTCATCTCCCGTTTGAAACAAGCTGACGCGGTTATTTTCGGCAAAACAAACCTTGATGAATTTGCCATGGGCGCGTCAACCGAGCAGTCGGCTTTCAAAACCACAAAAAATCCCTGGGATGTTTCCCGGGTTCCGGGCGGGTCTTCCGGAGGCTCAGCCGTGGCGGTCGCCGCAAACATGAGCTTATTTGCTCTGGGCACTGATACCGGCGGCTCAATCAGGCAGCCGGCGAGTTTTTGCGGCATTGTCGGGCTGCGGCCGAGCTATGGCGCGGTTTCCCGGCATGGGATAATTTCTTTGGCTTCGTCTTTGGACCAGGTTGGCTGCTTTGCGAAAACCGTTGAAGACGCGGCAATTGTTTTTGAAACCATTGCCGGCAAAGACGGTTTTGACTCGACAGTTTCACCGAAAGCTTTTTATCCCGGTCTTTCGGAAAAAATCACCAAAACTCTGGATTTGAAAAAGCTGAAGATCGGCGTGCCGAAAGAGTTTTTTGAGCTGGGCATTGATCCGGACGTCAAAAAACTGATTGAGAGCTCAATTGATTGGTTCATGCAGGCTGGCGCCAAAGTTCAGGAAATTAGCCTGCCGCATATGAAATACTCTGTGCCGGCTTATTACATTATTCTGCCGGCTGAAGCGAGCGCCAATCTGGCCCGATATGACGGCATTCGTTATCCTTTGTCTAAAAGAGGCGAATCAGACAGGGGTTTCCGTGAGATTTATTTTAAAACCAAAGGCCGCGGCTTTGGCCCGGAGCCGCGCCGGAGAATCATGATTGGCACATTTTGTCTGTCGTCCGGATATTACGACGCTTATTATTCAAGAGCGCAAAAAGTCAGGCGGCTGATTAAAAGCGATTTTGAAAAAGCTTTTGAAAAAATTGATTTGATTCTTGGCCCGGTTTCGCCTTATCCGGCGTTCAGGATCGGAGAAAAAATCAATGACCCGGTGGCCATGTATCTGGCCGACATTTATACTGGTTTGGTCAATATGGCGTCTTTGAACGGGCTGTCTTTGCCCTGCGGTTTTGTTGAGCGGGAAGGCAAAAAGCTGCCGGTCGGGTTGCAGATTATCGGCAAACATTTTAACGAGGAGCTGGTTTTGGCGACCGGCCACCAGTTTGAACGGGGGCATGCCGCATTGGCCTAATTTGTTAGTTATTTGTTGTAAAGTTGTAAGTTAATTTTATGGATTTGACAGAGATTACTTCAAGTTTTCCTTCATCGAGCCTTGAATATTTGATGCTGAAATCAGTGGTTGATTTTGTTGATTCGCAGATGTTTGTCATTTTAATCGCTTTTCTGAAAACCGTCAGTTTTCTGGTGACGGCGTTCTTGCTCGGTTTGATTGTTTTTATTTACATCAAAACCAATGTTGTCGGCGAAAAAATCAAAAAAATAAAAACTTTGGTTTCAAATAATCCGATCGGTTCCGGCAAACGGCTGGCAAAAAGATTTGAGCGGATAAAGCTGAAGTTAAAAAAGAACCTGGTTGATGAAGACAAGCAAGCGGTCATTGACGCCGACCTGGCTTTTCAGAGCGCCTTGGCGAATCTTGGCTTGAACGATAAGTCTTTTCTTGAGCTGGCGGCGCAAAAAACCCTTTGGCACGCTTTGGAGCCGAAAAAACTGATTCAGGCGCGCGAAGTCAGGAATCGGGCGGTTCATTTTTCCGAATCACTGACTCACAACGAAGCCCTGGAAGCGGTTGAGAGTTTTGAAAAAGCCCTGAAAGATTTAGGTTTTTTGTAGAAAACTAAATCTTAAATTTTCAGTTTTTCCACCCACGGTGGATCTCCCGAAGGGAGACAATTCTCAATTTTCATTAAGTTTTCAGTTTGAAAATTTTCAAATTGAGCCATTCATTGAAAATTGGTAATTGTAAATTATTTGATTTTTACCCATTCCTTTGATATAGTGAGAAAATCAAATACACATGTTGGTTTTACGTTTAAAAAGAGTCGGCAGGAAAGGTCAGCCAAGTTTCAGGGTGATTGTGACGCCGAAAAAAGCCGGCGGTCCGGCAGGCAAGCCTAAAGAATATCTTGGCTGGTTTAATCCGTTTACAAAAGAGTTTCAGCTGAAAAGCGAGAGAATTTCTTATTGGCTGTCCCAGGGCGCTCAGCCTTCCGAGACAATGCATAATCTTTTGATTAAAGCCGGGCTTTTGGACGGCAAAAAAATTCCTTTGCACGGCAAAGAAAAACATCCGGAACCAGTTGCCGAAGCCAAGCCTGAAGCAAAACCCGAAGCCGTTGAAACCAAACCCGAAGCCGAGCCGGCGCCGGCTGAATAGCATTGACTTTGAATCCAACTCTGGCAAAATAATCTCAGACGCTCTTTGAAATACACCCCGTCACATTTTTGCTTCTGTATTGTTTTGCGCAGTGCGTGCACTGAATAAGTGCTTCCCTCAAGGGCGAAGCGCTGCGCCGTGAAGGTTGGTGGCTATTCGCCACTCGCGCTTCGCGTGTGATGCGGTGGCAAAAATGTGACGGGGCAGGGACGATCAAAAAGTCGGAATTAAGAAGAATATAAAGCTATGTCTGACGCAGTTTATCAAGCTTTTCTTGAACAGCTGGTAACGGGCATTGTCAATTATCCAGACGAGGTCAAAGTTACCCGGACGCTTGACGAAAGGGGAGTGCTTCTGACCTTGGCCGTCAACCCGAAGGATATGGGTTTGATAATCGGCAGGCAAGGCGCAACCGCCAAAGCCATTCGCACTCTTTTGCGGATTGTCGGGATAAAAAACGATGCCAGAGTCAATCTTAAGATTGAAGAACCAGCCGGCTCAACAGAAACAACCGGAAGGGCGATGGCGTCCATGGATGATGTTGTTGAAGACTTGAAGATCTAATTTTACGATCAAAAACAACCCCGCACATTAATAATGTGCGGGGTTGTTTGTTTTAGTTTTAAATTAAAGGCATCATGAAAAACCAGCCGACAAAAAACGCCAAGGCCAGGCTTAAAGACAGCCAGGAAAACATTTTTTTCTTTTCCCAAAGCAGCAGTGAAAAGAAAAACAAAAGCATCAAACCCCAAAGCTGACTTTCCCATTCAAAAGCCATAAACACGGTCATGGCAAGGCCAAGGAAAATCGATGCCAGGGTTAAGGTCTTTTTCGCGCTTTCCGCGAGTTTTTTCTGGGCGTAGATTTTTTCGATTAAAGCGCTGATGAAAATAATCGAGCCGAAAGAAAAAACCGCCGCCCGGAAGTACAAAAGCGCCACCAGAGTCGGCGAAGAAAATAAAGGCAAAATGCCTTGTTCAAAAGAAGAGATTGCTTGAGCCAGCAAATAACGCATAATTTTTTATTAATTAATGAGTTAATTATACCCCCCGGCATCTGTTTTTTACAATTTCCAGAACTCTGATAAAATTCCAGTATGAAATTTGACATTATTTCCATATTTCCAGATTCTTTCCAGTCGTATTTTTCGTCTTCAATTATCAGCCGCGCCCAAAAAAGCAAGAAAATCAGCATTTATCTGCATGATTTAAGAGACTGGGCGGATGACCGGCGTAAGACTGTTGACGACAAGCCTTACGGCGGCGGCCCTGGAATGGTTTTGAAAGTTGAGCCGATTTACAAAGCGATAAAATCGCTTTGTAAAGGATTCAGGGTTAAGGATTCAAGATTTAAGAAAAATCCTAAATCTAAAATCAGAAATCTTAAATCAAGGATTATTTTGCTGTCCGCCAAAGGCAAGCTTTTCACGCAGAAAGAAGCCGAGCGCCTTAAAAAATACAAACAACTGGTTTTGATTGCCGGCCATTATGAAGGCGTTGATGAAAGAGTCGCCAAATTTTTGGCGCAGGAAGAGCTTTCGATCGGCAAGTATGTTTTGACCGGCGGCGAACTGCCGGCAATGGTTGTGGTTGACGCTGTTTCCAGGCTGATTCCCGGAGTTTTGGGCAAACAAGAATCTTTGGCAAACGAATCTTTTTCGTCAAAAGATTATCTTGAATATCCTCAATACACCCGGCCGGAAATCTTCCGGGCATCCGGCATCCGGCATCCGAAATCCGGAATCTGGCAGGTGCCGAAAATTCTTCTTTCCGGAGACCACAAAAAAATCAGTTTATGGCGTGAGAGAAATGCTAAAATACTGAAGAAAGAAAAAGAGACTTAGCCTTTACTTTTGTTTATTTTTATGTTATAATATATCAATGAAACGCGAAATGAGAAAACTAATCTTTTTCCTGAAAAACTTTTTTCTGCCGACCTGGTTTAATGGCAACCTCCCTTATTCTTTAAGACCGAAAGCTTTGGCTGTAGTTGTGGTTTTGGCGATTTTAATCAAATCTGTTTCTTTTGTTTCCTGGCTGGTAATTTCCGACCTGCCGTTTTTCGCTGATATCAGTTCCGGGTTAGTGGTTTATCTTTCAAATGAAGAAAGGCAGTCTGCCGGGCTTGAACCGCTGAAAGAGAATCCGGTTCTTGACCAGGCCGCCAAAGATAAAGCTTTGGATATGCTGGCGAAAAATTATTTTTCGCATAACTCTCCGGAAGGCGTTTCTCCCTGGTATTGGTTCAACAAAAATAATTACGCTTACAAATTTGCCGGCGAAAACCTGGCGGTTGATTTTTTTGAATCAAAAGACGTGGTTGACGCCTGGATGGGTTCACCGACACACAAGTTTAATATCCTGAACAATAACTATCAGGAAGTCGGCGTGGCGGTGGTTAAGGGTAGCTTTCAGGGCAGGGAAACGACTTTGATTGTTCAGCTTTTCGGCACGCCGAAAACAAAGATTTCCCAAGCGCCTGCACAGAGCGGAGCCGAAGTGCCGGCGCTGATCTCAAGCCCAGCTGTTTCTTTAAAACCGAGTCTTCTGCCATCTTTAACACCAGCGGCTTCAAGCTTGCCGAGTGTTTCGCCGGTTGTTGCGGGCGAAGAAACGGTTTTGCCGACGCCAGCCCAGGCTTCGCCAACGCCATCGTTGGAGCCAGTTTTTGCCGGTCTAGTTTCAGACAGTCAGCTGCCGAAAAATCCGGTTTTAACGGAAAAGATTATTGAACTGGCTTCAAACCCGTCGCCAGTCTTGTTTGGTCTGGTTGGTTACCTGGCTTTGTCGCTTTTGCTCGGAATTTTCACTAAAATCTATACACCTTATCCGAAAGTCTTGTATGGCGCGGTTTCTGCCATGGCCCTGATTGTCTTGATAAACTATCTGCCTGGCGTGGAAACCGTTTTCAACCTGACAGCAAGAATAATTTAAGCTAAAATATAATAATCATGACTCATATGGAAACCCCATTTGGTATTTTAAGAATTGCCACCCCAGAACAATTAAGGGATTTTCTTGAAGACAAAATCAACAGTTTTCGCGACCTTGACGCCCAGGAAATTGAAGCTTTTCAAAAAGTGATGAGGGTTTTGGAAAACGCGATTGCCGGAAAATACGGTCTTTACGAGATTGTTCTTGGCCTGGATGCTGAAGCTCGAAAAACCGGCGTTGACAGCGTTGAAAGAGTCGTCCAAGAAGCAAAATCAATTATCAAGGAAAGCGAAGAAGCATAACTCCTTTCCGGCGGAAAGCAAACTTAAGATTAATGACGTTTGAAAATGGCATATAATTCGCCTCAAGAAAGGTTTGAGTTTTACAAGGGCAGCCGCTTGGCGGTTAATCTTGGCGATCCGGTTGAATCAGGTTTGTTTGACAAAGACCAGCTGGAAAAATTCCTGACTTTGCAAAAAGTTTTGCGGGAAGCGGAAAACATCAACGACGTTTTGGAGCTGTCTCAAGGGCTTGGTTCTGAAATCGGGCACTGGGTTGAAAAAGATGTTTTGAAAAATTTCGGCGAGATTGGTTTGGAAAAAGAGCCAAAGCTTCGCTAGGCGGGTTTTGCGCGGGATGAAAATATTTTCAAAAAACGATTTTCTTCTTTTTTTCAAGTATCTTTTTGGGTACTTGATTTTGGTTTTGCCTCTGGCATTTTTGGTTTTTAACGGTCGGGCTTTTTTGGCGGAAGCTTTTTGGCTGGTTAAAGCCCAAGCCGAGCTGATAAAACTGCCGTCGCTTCCCGAAGGCGCTTTGAGTTCCGAAGCTTTCCGGAACACGGCCGCCCCGTCCCTTGAAGATTCTTTTATTTTTATTCCAAGAATCAATGTCAAAGCCAAGATTGTTTTTCCGGACACGAATGATTCCCGGGAGCTTTTGAAATGGCTGGAAAAAGGCGTCATTCATTATCCCGACTCTGATGAGCTCGGGGAAAAGGGCGTGGCGATTATTTTGGGCCACAGTTCGGCGTACCCGTGGTATCGCGGCGATTACGGTTCGGTTTTTGCGTTGCTGGAAAAACTTAAAGCCGGCGACGAAGTCATTGTTGTTAACCAGGGGAAAAAATATTTGTATCGCGTTTCCGGTTCAAAAGTCGTCGTGCCAAAAGATTTTAAAGTGCAAAATCCGGACAACGGTTCCCACCTTTGGCTGATGTCTTGCTGGCCGGTCAGGACCAACAAGTTGAGAATTGTTGTTGCCACGGATTTAATTTCAACCGAGAATTTATAATTAATAACCCCGACGTTGCAGCTCCGACGTTCTTTCGGAGAGCCGACAACGACGTCGGCTTCGGGGCTCCGACCGCAAGCGTCGGAGCTGACAATAGAAACTGTTATAATTTTTTTCATGGCAACCAAGCTTATTTTTAGCCGCCGCCAAAAATCTGTTGCGGGATTTACCGCGATTACCATTATCATGGGCATTACTTTGATTGTCACAGTGCTTTCCATCAGCATGGGGCTTTTGAGTTATCTTGAAAATGCCACCAGTCTTTCGCGCTTCAAAGGCCAGGAAGCTTTCTTGGTGGCTGAATCCGGCGCTTACGACGCCATGTATCGCCTGGCAATGGACAAGGATTTTGTTTCGTTGGGCTACAACCTAAGCGTCGGCAACGGCCAGGCAACCATATACGTGGAAAAAGACAGTCCACAGGCAGGCTTCAGCCTGATAACCTCGACTGGTTTGGTCGGCAATGCCAGGAAAAGAATTCAGCTTAAAGTTATTCGTGACGACCAGACCGGTAAATTGACGATTCTTTCCTGGCAAGAGCTGGCGATTTGAGCCTGTTTTAGTGCTAAAATAGTCATATGACAGAGCAAAAGCCAAACTGGTTTAAAGCTTTCCTGAAAAAACTCGTGCCCGACGAAGAGTTCGGCGCTTTGGAGATTGGCGAAAAAAACCTTCGCTATCTTTTGTTTTCAAAATACGACCTCAAGCCGAGGATTTTTTCAGAGATAAAACTTGAGCCCGGGATTATCGTTAAAGGCGAACTGAAGAACAAAGCCAGCTTGGTCAAAGCTTTGGATGAGATGAAGAAAATCGCCCGCTGCGACGATTCAACAAAAAACTGTTCGCCGGTGATTGTCACCCTGTCTTCGGCAAACTTTTTTTTCAATGTTCTTGAACTGCCGGAAGTGCCGGAAGCTTCTTATGACGAAGCCGTCAGGTTGAACGCGGTCCAGGCGACGCCCATGAATTTGGACGAAGCTTATTTTGACTGGCAGAATCTTGGCGTCAACCTGAAAACGCTTCAGCGCGAGTTTTTGATTGGCGTCGGCTCAAGAGTCAAGATTGACGCTTATCTTGAAAGTTTTGACCAGGCTGGTTTTCAGCCCCTGGCTTTGGAATCAAGATCTTTGAGCTTGTTGAGAAACTTCAATTATTTTTCCGAAACCATTGAAAAAAACATCACGCTTTTGATGGTTGAAATCGGCGACGACGGCATCAGTTTTTTGGTCGGCAAGCAAGGCAAACTGTTTTTTGATTTTTATCTTTTCTGGGATGAGATTCCCGAAGCCCTGGATCAAAAAATCACCCGCGAAGATTTGGAAGCGATTTTACTGCGCGAGGTCAAAAGGATTATTGAATATTTTTCTTTGCACAGCCAGGAGCAGATTCTTCATTTTTGTTTGTTCGCGCCGGTTTTGAAAAACGAACTGGTTGATTTTCTGGCGCAAAAATTCAATTTGAGGCAGGTGGAACTTAAACTGCCGGATATTTCGCAAGGGAAAGCCCCGGATGTTTATGCCGGCTTGATCGGCGCCGGGATCCGCGGCAGCTTGATTCCGCGCGACATTGACGACATCATCAGCCTTTTGCCGCAGGGTACGGAAAAGATTTATCAAGACCGCCAGACCTTGAGTTTTGTTTCTTTATGGACAAAAGTTGTCATTGCCGGACTTTTCGGGGTTTTGCTGATTCTCGGTTCGACTTTATTGATTGTTCAGGGCCAGAAAAGCCGGATTCTGGATCAGATAAACTCTTTGAAGGTTTTGCCGGAAACCAGCGAAGCTTTAAGTCTGCAGAAAGAAGCCGTGGAGTTTAATCAGGATGTGGAAAAAATCAGTCGTCTGGAAAGCATTTATAATAACTGGTCTGTGTTTATGGTGTCGATTGTTCAGGTTTCGCAGGCCCAGAACGTCTCAATTATCCGTTTGTCGCTTCTGGAAAACAGCCAGGAAATCAGGATGAAAGCCAGGGCGCCGACCCAGAAAAGGGCGCTTGATTTCCAGAAACAGGCTTTGGAAACCGGAGTTTTTTCAAAAATCGAGATTCCGCTCTCTTCTTTTTCCGAGACGCCTGAAGGCGTTGAGTTTGACGCTATTTTTTCCCTGCTGAAAAAATAGGGAATAAAAAGATGATTAGGCGTAGCCTTTTGTCCTAAATGGGTGTGGGGTTAGCATTGACACCAGGGGCTGGAATAACTATAATAATGACTGCTCTTTAAGGGGGATTAATGTAATAATTTACCTGGTTCTCCGTCATTCTTATAGATAAAGGGGGAAAAGACGGAGGACTAATAAGGGGGTTAAAAATAGGAGGCTTGAAGGATTCTGATTATCTGTTTATGGGAGAAACTCTGTTTGTTGTTTTATTAACTTGGTTCTTGAATCTTAATTTACAAAAAAATAATCTAAAAACAAACTTTCTGTTCAGCTTAGCAAGGGAAGTTTTTTGTGTATTCCTGCATAGCAGGAATACACCCTGAGCTTGTCGAAGGGTGTTCGTCAGGCGCTTTGGCAACATTTATCTTACTAAGCAGGACAGGAAGGTCCCGCCTTCTTTAATGGCGGGATGGGGTCGATTGCTGTTCTGAAATGAAAAAAAGTTTTCCCGGGGAAAACTTTACCCTGTTCGCGGGCTATCCTGCGTTCAAGGTAAACTCCCGCCTTTGGCGGGACACGCAGAGTTCTTTTGGGTCGATATCCAAAGCTTTCGGTCGATTACTTTTCTTGGCTGGTTACGGTTTACCCCGAGCCTGTCGAGGGGGGTAAAATCAAAAGCTTCAAGAACTCTAAAAATTAACGAAAAACAAATAATGTCTACATTCAAAAAATTTGTCGCCGGTTTCTTGATGGTGGCAACCCTGACAGCTGGTTCACCAGTTGTCGCGGTCACCATTGAAGAGCTTTTGGCGCAAATTACAGCTTTACAAGCTCAACTTACTGCTTTGCAGGGGGGATCTGGATCAGGTTCCGGAGCTGGAGTGGGCATGTTGACCAAAACCCTTAAAAAGGGAATGACTGACGCTGAAGTGACCATCCTCCAAAAAGGATTGGCCAAGGATTCGTCTGTTTATCCCGAGGGTTTGTCAACCGGCTACTTCGGCACTTTGACCTTCAACGCAGTGGTAAAATTCCAGGAGAAATACGCTTCTGAAATCTTGACTCCGAATGGACTGACAAGCGGCACCGGACTTGTTGGTGTTTCCACCAGAGCAAAGTTTAATGCTCTGTATGGCGGCACTGGCGGCTCTGGTACCCCAGCTCCAGCCGGTTCAGTTTCAGTGGCTATGTCTCCAGCCACCCCAGGAGCCACAACCTTGGTTGCGGACTCACTTTCTACGGATGGCACGCAGGCTTTGGCTGAGGTCGCGACCTTCAGACTGACTGCTCCAGCTTCTGGTTCAGTCAGAGTCACGTCTTTGAAAGTCCACCGGACTGGCATCTCTTCCGATAATGACGTCTCCAACATGTATCTTTATGTTGACGGCGTTCGCGTCGGCGAAGCCCCGTCCATTTCCAGTGGCTACTACACTTTCACCAACTCATCTGGTATGTTCCTGGTTTCTTCCGGATCATACAAAGATGTGGTTGTGAAAATTGACCTGGCTAACGGCACGACTTCCGGCAAAACCCTCCAATTCGGTTTAGTGGCTTCAGCTGACGTCGTTTCCGACGCGGGCACAGTTGTTGGCACCTTCCCGATGCACGGGAGTGTCATGACGACCGCGACTGTTGGCGACCTCGGCAAAATGACCATTCAAACCGCTTTGCCGTCGTCAAACTCTTCAGTTGACGCTGGCACTCTCAACCATGAACTTTTCAGATTTTCTGCGCTTTCGTCCGATCAGCCAACCAACGTTTCTTACATGAGATTCGTTTTGGTAGGAACTGCTGATTACGACGCGTTGCAGAACCTGAAGCTTTACGTTGACGGTGTTCAAGTCGGTTCAACTGTCTCGATGATGTCAAACGACAAATCAGTTGCCTTTAACCTTGCCGGCTCTCCATTGGCATTCACTTCTGGTCAAACCAGAACCGTGTCTTTGAGAGGCGATGTTATCAAGGGTTCTGGAAGAAACTATTACTTCCAGGTTGGCCAGGCCGCGGACTTCGTGGTCATGGACAAAACCTACAACATCTACGTCAAGACCAACCAGTCTAACGTTTGGACTCTGTTCAAGGCGGCTGGCACCACATCCATCAGCGAAGGTTCAATTACGGTTACCAGATCAACAACTTCTCCAACTGGACCAATGGCTTTGAACGCCACCAATATGGAGATTGCGAAGTTTGAAGCAAAAGCGGTTGGCGAAGATATCAGAATCTCGTCCATCGTTGCCAAAGTTGACGACACCGCCAACTTGATTGTTTCAAACTTGAAAGTCTTAATTGAAGGCTCTCAAATTGGTTCAACGGTTGCGGCTCCGGCTGACAACACTAACCAGACTTTCAGTGGCAACTACACCTTCCCGGCTGGCGTGACCAAGATTATCACCATCAAGGCTGACCTTACCGGCACCTTGACCTCTTCAAGCGTGATTACAGCTTCGTTGGTTGACACCAATGCCTCAAACGGCATTAAGATGTCCAGCGGCGCTTCACTTGATGTTCCGTCAAGCACCCAGGCAGGCAACGGCATCTCCATCACCTCAGGCGGCTTGACCGCGACCAAGAACCCGTCAATTGCGAACATCTCGTCAGTTGTCGGCGCTCAAGGCGTGATTATTGCTTCCTGGTTGATTACTGCTCCGTCTGATCAGGCGGTCAGAGTCAACGCCGTGACGGTTGATGACGGCCAGTCAACTTCAGGCACAGACGGTCTTGGTTCAGGCTTTAACAACCTGATGCTCTACAATGGTTCAACCCAGTACGGCCAGACCATTGCTTCACCGTCAACCACTGGCGGCGCGGACAATGCTTTCAACTTCTCCACCGGCCTTGAGGTTCCTGCTGGACAGTCAATTCAGTTGGATTTGAAAGCCAACATTCTGTCTTCAGCATCAACTTCTGTTTGGGCTGGCACTGGCGCAGTTGACGTTGCCAGAATCGTCTCCATTGACGCGACTGGTATTGTCACTAACAGCGCTGCGACTTACTCGTCAAGCACTGTTGACGGTCAGACCATCACCTTGGCCGCTGGCGCGACCTTGACGGTTGCCAATGAATCTTCGCCAACCATGCCAGATTCCCAATACTTGGTCGCTGGCGACACGGCGCAGACCTTGGCCGCCTGGAAGTTCACTGCCAACAACACCGAAGACGTCAAAGTCACCAGAATCAAGATTTTTGAATCTGGCACTGACGACGACCCAGGTAACTTGAAGAACGTCAAGCTTTACGTTGGTGGCGTCCAGGTTGGTTCAACCATCCCGGCGTTCACCACGAGCGCGGCGACTTCAACTGTCGGCGCTTGGACCATGGACTACGTGCTGTTTGAAAATACAGCCGGCTTGTTCACGGTTCCGAAGAACACCTCTGTGACAGTCGTTGCCAAAGCTGACATGACTGATAATGCCAACGCCACGTTCAGTGCCGACGGCAATCTTCAGAGATTCAGCTTGGAGATTACTGATGGCGCGGCGACCGCGACCACCAATGTCTCAGGCATTGGCTCAACTTCGAGCCAGCTCGTGACCTTGGAGTCAGGCGGTTCAGCCACCAACGATCTTGACGGCAGCTCCATGAAAGTGGTTAAGACCAAACCAACCTTTGCTTTGGTCGCTGCTGGCACAGACGTCTTGCTGCCCGGCACCATGGAAGTGTTCAGATTCAGAGTCACGGCTCATTCAGCCGAAGATGTGGTCTTCGCTTCTGGAACCCACAATATTCTGTTGACTGTGCTTGCTGGTAAAGCAGCTGCGTCTGGTAGTGTCATCATTTATGACGCTTCCACTGGCACTGCTTTGAACACCTTGTCTGCCGGCACCTCGTTGGCGACTGGTGGAACGGCTAACTTTGTCGGCTTGACCTCTACTATTGCCAAGGGTACAACCAAGGAATACTATGTCACTGCCAACTTGGCAGGCTTCACTGTTGCTGGCGATTCATTCCAGGTTAAGATTGGGAACGCTGCGGCGGATCTCTCCTGGTCAGACAACACCTCTTCAGCGGACATCGAAGACGACAACTATGTCGGAATCGGTCTGCCGATTACCGGTGGCGTCTTCGTCAAGCCGTAAGCTTTCGCTTACTGTTTGACAGTTTCGGGGATTTCTTGAATCCCGCGAAACGCCAAAAAGCCCCGCAAGGGGCTTTTTGGGTTGGGGGAAATTGTTAAACTCGAAAGTTAATAATCTAATAAGTCAATAATCTTTTTAGACTTTTTGTGAAATATGTCTTAACTAACGATCGTTAGTTAAGACATATTTGGGACATTGACAAGAAATCTTGTTATAATATTTTTTTGTGTTTGATTAATTTCAATTCATGAGAGGGGACTATCTTTTCTCGGTTTTGAAATCCGTCGGCGAAGGCCTTGACTCTTTTGTTGTCCTTTCAGAAGCTGTTTTAACCGCTGGTTACGGCGCTACTGGCAAAAGGATTGATTACGAGGTTTCTAAAATAAAAAAACAAAGGACGGTTTCCGCCTTGGAACGGAAAAGGAAGCAAAGATTGAGCAGCGTTCTTTGGAAGCTTAAAAGAGATAAGTTGATTGAAGTCAATCCTGAAACAAGGGCTTTTTCTCTGACGCAAGAAGGGAAAAAATTTTACTCTGATCTTGAGAAGCGTTTCCCGCTCTGCCACTATCCGAGTCCCACGTATAAAACTTTCCGAGGAAAGACCGTGAAAATCGTTCTTTTTGACATCAAAGAAAAAGAGAGAGCAAAACGCATTTGGCTTTGTTCAGCGTTGAAAAATCTTGGTTTTAGAATGCTTCAGAAAAGCGCTTGGGCCGGCGAAAACATGATTCCTAAACGTTTAATACTTGATTTGGATAAACTAGAGATACTTGGAGACGTGGAGATTCTTGAGGTTTTAAAGCCGGGAAGTTTAAAGGAGAATCTCAGGGAGATTATTGATCGTAGTTCAAAGACAAGTTGAATATGTCTTAACTAACGATCGTTAGTTAAGACATATTCTGGGGATAACGGGATTGACGGAGGAGTGAAATTAATAAATAATTTAACTTAGGTTTGTTTGCAATGGAACAGAACTTTCAAATTCAGCCAGTCACGCTGGTTGGCGGGCCGGACAAAAAGAAAAGGTTTTTGAAATCAACAGTTGTTTTGGCGACTGTTTTTTTGTTGGCCGGAGGAGGTATTTATGCTTGGCGGAACTGGCTGAGCCCGGCAGCGGTGGAAAAATGGAAGTTTGAGTTGTATCAGAAATATTACGTTGACAAGTATGAAAACGCGAGTTTGGGGCGGGAAAACTCCGGAAGAGACCCTACAGCTGTTTATTGAGGCTTTGAAAAAAGGGGATATTGAGTTGGCAGCAAAATACTTTGCGCTGGATCCAAACGAGAATAGTGAGTTTTATTTAACGAGAAGAGAGTGGGAAGAAGCTATTAAAAAAACTGAGGAAGAGAAAGGATTTGAACAGATAATTTTAGACTTAGAAAAGGCTAAATTTCGAAGCGAATCTAAAGAAATGGGATCTTCCTGGTTTGCGACTTTTAAAGATGATGGTTCTTTAAAACAAGAAATTTTACTTACTTTTAATAAATATTCTGGCGTCTGGAAGATAGAAAGTATGTGACGAGATAAAATGTTTGTCATGATTCCAAAAGCATTGTTTTTGGGGTTAAGAAAAACTTTTTTCATAAGCGCGTTTTTCGCGCTCTTTTTATTGCCCCTGAAGGTTTTTGCTTATGACTATGAAACTCACGGGTTTTTGACTAAACAAACAGCTGATTTTTATAACCAGGGTTTTTCCGAAAAAATACCTCAGGAACTGATTAATTTTCTGATTGACGGCTCCCGGAAAGAAGATGACAGCCCAAGATGGATAAACCATTTTTATGATCCTGTTTACCAAAGAGGCTATCAGCCGGAGATTGCCATTGACGCTTACCCTTTGGCGTTTGCCCAGACCATTGAAAAGGTCGTTAACTGGGTCAGTTCAAAACAATGGGCAGACTCTTCAAGCCAGCAAAACCGCTTGGTTTACAAAGCCACAGCCGGCATTTATCCGGTGGCTTCAATCTTAAGCCAGGAAGACAAGCAAAAGCTTGGTCTGAGTTCGGAAACTGATTTTTCCTGGACCCAGGCAAAGCAGTACTGGCTGAAAAACGAGAAAGAAAAAGCCATGTTTGCGCTTGGCCATGTTTTACACCTGATTCAGGACGCGTCTGTGCCAGATCATACGCGGAACGACGGTCATGTTGGCGACAGCCCCTATGAGCTCTGGGCAAGCAGGTTTAATCTGCAAAATCCTGATTCAGGATTAACTAAAAGATTAACCGGCAAACAGCCAGTTGTTTTGGGCGACTTGGGTTCTTATTTTGAGAGTATCTCAAAATACTCGAACAATAATTTTTATAGCAGGGATACGATTGGTGTACAAGGCATATATCAGAATCCGCAAGTAGAGTTCCCAGATATTTTAATTGAAGGTGGTCTGTATACTGCGAGAGAAGATGAGAACAAGGACTTACTACTTCTGTATAAGAAGATTGGTGGCGACGGTTATTTTTCCAGGAACATTTTTTCAATAACATTAAAAGATGATCGAGTAATGACTGATTACTGGTCTCGTCTTTCAACAAAATCAGTTCAGCACAGCGCTGGCGTGATAAACCTGTTTTTTGAAGAGCTGAAAAAAGAAAAAATAAAAGATTCAGAACAGCCGTGGTATCAAGCTCTTTGGCAATGGCTTCAGCAACAGAGAAGCAGTCTCCTGGGCCAGTTGTTGCCCGGAGAGAGCGGCAGTCAGATTCAGGAATCTAGTAGTATCCAGGAAGACAACTCTGGTTTTATTGAGGAGTTCCCGCCGGTTCTTGAAACAACTGTCTTGCCAGAGACAGGGAATTTTCAAGCTCTTGAAGTTTTGCTTTTAAGCCCAGTTCCGACTCCGGCTCCAAGCCAGAGCAGTTTTTCACAACTTGGCAATGTCCAGTCGCCGAACACAGAAACAGAAACTTCGCCATCGCCAACACCAACTTTAGAACCTTCGCCTTCGCCGACTCCTGAGCCGCAGACTCCATCTTTTTCGCCAACGCCAACTCCAACGCCCGAGCCCCAAACCCCGTCTCCAGAACCGAGCCCTGTTCCATCGCCATCG
>Ga0075884_103_pt1 | contig 53740 bp, 60 predicted proteins | sample RifGroA1_FD_68307 | JGI IMG/M metagenome (GOLD analysis project Ga0075884, IMG submission 68307) | Parcubacteria bacterium GW2011_GWA1_45_10 | reverse complement strand
CCTTTGACAATTTTGCAAAAAATACAATCCGGCATAAATTTATTTTGACAGCTTAGATTTCAAGAAGTACCCCGCAACCCCGAAAGCCACGGAAACGTTCAGGCTTTCTTTTTTGCCGAACATCGGCAGATAAATAATTTTATCACATTTGTTAAGAATATTTTTGGCGACTCCCTTAACCTCATATCCCAAAACCAAGGCGGTTCTTTGCTTTGGGCGGAACTTGCGGATATCAATAGCTTTTTTGCCTTGTTCCAAAGCAACAATTTGGAAGCCCTGCTTTTTCAGGTCTTTAATGACATCAGCAGTTCTTTTTTTGTATTCCCAAACAACATAGTTTTCCGCTCCCAGAGCAGTTTTCGCTAACTCGCGGCTCGCCCTGAGCGTAGTCGAAGGGCCGGAACCACCCGGTTTTGGCGTCGTACCGCACAAAAAAATCTTTTCACAGCCAAGAGCGTCGGCGGTCCGAAAAATCGCGCCGACATTATGGGCTGAGCGAATGTTATCAAGAACAACGATAAGGCGCATACGCTTAAACCCTAATATCTAATTCCTAATTTCTAAACAAATCCTAATAACCAAAATTCAAAACAGTTTTAAATTTGGGAAATTAGAATTTTGATATTGTTTAGAATTTAGAATTTCGTGCTTAGAGTTTGTTCAGATAGTCGACCGATGACAACGCGGCGCAGATGCCCTGGCCGGAAGCAATGCCAATCTGTTTGTGTCGGATGTCAGTGACGTCGCCCGAAGCAAAAACTCCGGAAACATTTGTTTTGCAGTCTTTGTCAATAATAATCTCGCCGAGTTCGTTTTTTTGAAGCTCGAGCATGGCAAACTCAGTATTCGGCACCATGCCAATGTGAATAAATGTTCCTTGGGCGACAATGGTTTTTGTTTCGCCGGCAATCAAGTCGTGATACTCAACCCCGGAAACAAAGCCGTTGCCGGAAATTTTTGTTGTTTGCGTGTTTGGCATCACCTGGACTTTCGGCAGAGACAAAAGCTTTTTTATCAAAGACGGGTCGCCTTCCATCTCCGGATTCTTTGTCAAAACATAGACTTTTTCCGCAATCTCGTTCATCATAATCCCTGATTCATTGGCAGAGTCGCCGCCGCCGATAACGACGACGGTTTTGTCTTTGAAAAGCGGACCGTCGCAGACAGTGCAGTAGCTCAAGCCTTTGCCGCGGAGCTCTTTTTCTCCGGGAACGCCAAGCTCTCTCGGATGAGAACCCGTGGCAATAATCACGGCTTTGGCTTGATATTCAACGCCGCCGGCTTTGGCGACAAAAAAACCTTCTTTTTTCTCCAGGAAATCGATTTTCACGCCAAGCTCGGGCTTGATATTGTAAGCTTTCAGATGATCAAGAAATCTTTTCGTCAACTCAATCCCATTGGTCATGCCAAAACCCGGATAGTTGCCGACTTCGCCGGACAAAGCCATCTCGCCGCCAAAATCAAAACCAACAATCTTAAAATTGAGATTTTGCCTTGCCAAATAAATCGCCGCGGACGCGCCGGCGGCGGAAGCGCCGATAATTAGAACATCATACATACTGAATAAATTACCAATTTCTAATTACCTAATGAAATGCCTAATGTCAAAATTTAAGAATTTCAAATTTCATTATCTCGCTACGCGAGATCTGGCGCAGCCGGAGGAATTAGATATTGGATATTGAAAATTCAAGTCTACTCTTTTATGCCGAGCAGATCGGCCAAAACTTTCTGGTTGAAGCCAACCATGACTTTACCGTCAACGTCAATCACCGGCACACCCATCTGGCCGGTTTTTTTAATCATTTCTTCGCGCGCCTGAACGTCTGAAACAACATCAAACTCCTGATAAGCAATGTTTTTTGATTTCATGAACTCTTTCGCCATGGCGCAGTAAGCGCAGGTCGGCGTGGAATAGATTTTTACAGTCATTTTTTATTGATTTACTTCGCCAAAAAAGAGTTAATCATTGATTCAAACTTCGCCACGGGCTGGGCGCCGACAATCACTTCACCGTTAATCATGGCTGTCGGGGTGCCGGAAAAACCAAACTCTCCCGCTTCTTGAACCGACTGATTGATTTTTTCAACGTATTTTCCCGAATTCAAACAGCTGCTGAATTTTTTCATGTCAAGATTCAGTTTCTGACCCAAGCTGATCAGACGAATCTCGGCCGGCGAATCTTGTTCCGAACCTTCTGAAAAAAGTTCATTGTGAAATTCAAAAAACTTCCCTTGCTCGCCGGCGCAGTGAGCTCCCTGGGCCAGCATCAAAGAATCTTCGCCAAAAATCACCAGGTCTTTCCAGACAAACTTCACTTTGCCGGTGTCAATGTATTTTTCTTTGAGCTTCGGCAGAGTTTCCCGATTGAATCTGCCGCAAAAACCGCATTTGTAATCGCCGTACTCAACAAAAACAACTTTGGCGTCAGGGTTGCCAAGAAACGGCCAGCCGTTAATGTCAGGCAACGAAGCCTGACCCAAAGACTCTTGGGAGTTGGCTTGAAACGGCAGCTTGCCGCCGCCAATATCTTTTTTAACCGGACCCTGAATCACATTCAAGGATACGGCGCCGACCATCACCAGAAGCGAAAAAATGCTTAAAGTATTTTCTTTCAGAAACGGTTTTAACTTGTTCATTAAGATTTTCAATCTTGTTTAATAATAAAACAATTTATCACGAAGCCAGGGCAGTGTCCACCCCACACTTAACCGAGGCTTACCTTGACCCTGTTTTCAGCACGACTTTGTATTTTAAATCCAGCCCCGGAGCTATGAATATGGAAAATACCAGCCCCAGTTAAGTGTGGGGTCAAGAAATCCCGTCAGGTGCTATAATTAGAAAATGGAACAGATACCGAAAATCATCAAAAAAATCTCTCCGGCAATCGTTTCCATCATCTTAATCAAGCCGAACAAAGAAGTTGAAGAGGAAAACCAGGAAAAAGACGGCTTTGTTGAGCTGGAAACCGGTTCGGGATTCTTTGTTTCCGGCAACGGTCTGATTATCACCAACCGCCACGTGGTTTTTGAGCCTGGCGGCGATTACTGGGTCAGCTGGAACAATAAAAAATACTTTGCCGAAGTGCTCAACCGCGACCCGATAAACGATTTTGCCATTCTCAAGATAACCGCCGGCGTGAAAACGCCGTTTATTGAGCTGGCTGACTCTTCAAGGCTTGAGCTTGGCCAGGCAGTCATTGCCATCGGCAATGTCCTGGGCGGACTGCAAAAAACCGTGTCCGCGGGCATTGTTTCAGGCTTGTCCAGAAATATCAGGGCCAGAGACGAAAGCTATAATGAGGTTTTTGAGCTGAGAGGCTTAATCCAGACTGACGCGGCGATAAACCCGGGAAACTCGGGCGGGCCTTTGGTTGAGATGTCCGGCAAAGCCATTGGCATTAACACCGCGACTATCTCTGAATACGAAAATATCGGCTTTGCCATACCCGCCAACGCCATCAGAGAAGACATTGAGTCAATCAAGAAAAACGGCAAGCTGTTTAAGCCTTATCTTGGCGTCAGATACATTATCCTTGACGAAGAGCTCAAGAAAAAATACGAACTGCCGGTTGATTACGGCGCTTACGTCTTGAGAGAGCCGGAGCCCGACGGCCAGGGCGTCATTCCGGGAAGCCCGGCAGACAAAGCCGGACTTAAAGAAGGAGACATTATTTTAGAGGTAAACAACCGGAAAATCACGAGAAAATCTCCTTTAAAAGAGATTTTAAAGCAAAGCCCTGTGGAAAAGCCGATTACCATGAAAATCCTGAGAAATAAGGCTGAGATTGACGCCCAAGCCAGTTTCCTTGAATAAATACGAACAACAGTGTATAATTAGGCTTATTATTAACCAACAAAAATATGGTTGAGGGACGATGCATGAAATGCAAAACCCAAAGAACTATGAAAGATGCCAAGGAAATCGAGATGGCGGGCAAGGGCGGCACCAAAAGAAGAGCCATGACCGGAGTTTGTGAAGTTTGTGGCACAAAAATGTTCAAGTTTTTGCCTAATAAATAATCTTTCAGGGATACCAACTAAAAAACCGCATTTTATGCGGTTTTTTAGTTGAAGCAAAGCCTTTTTTAGGCTAAAATCCGGATAGTGTATAACCTGAAACGTGCCGCTTTACGCTCCATGCTTTGGGCCGTTAGCTTAGTTGGTAGAGCGCTACATTTGCAATGTAGAGGTCGCCGGTTCGAATCCGGCACGGTCCACAACTCTTTGCTTAGAGTTTTATCAAGTCGCCAATTTCCGCCAGAAGCGGATCTGCCGCAGGCAGACAATTCTGGCTAGGTCCACCAAAATAAATAGCTATGCTTCAGAGCTATTTTTGGTTTTCCTGGAGCTTGTGAAGCTTGAAAACGTTTTCAAACAAGACTGCCACGGTCAAAGGCCCAATGCCGCCCGGAACCGGCGTAATCAAGCTTGCCTTGTCTTTAACCGACTCAAAATCAACGTCGCCTTTCGGCTTGCCGCCGACCATGGTGTAGCCGACGTCAAAAACGCAGACGCCGATTTTCAAAGACTCGCCTTTCAAAATCCCCGGCTCGCCCAGGCCGGCAACCACAATGTCGGCGTTCACCAGAAACGGGAAAACGTTTTCCGACCAGACGCCGAACGAGCAAACAGAAACGCTTTTTTTCGCGAGCCAGGCCAAAGACGGAATGCCGACAAGCTTGCCCGCACCCAAAACCACAGCTGATTTATCTTCCAGCCTCAAGCCGACGGTTTTAACCAGATAATCAATCGCGCCGACGACCGGCGGCAAAATCTCTTCTTTGTTCAAGAAAAACGAATGGAAAGCTTCTTCGGAAAGCAGGTCAATGTCTTTGAGCGCCGGAATGGCGTTAAAAACTTTCTGGGTATCAAGATGTTCGGGCAAAGGCAGCTGGATAATCATGCCGATAATCTCGGGCTTTGCGCCGATGGCGCGGATCTGATTGATGAACTCTTCAATGCCCGTTTCTTTTTTAAAATCAAAGATTTCAAAAACCAGGCCGAGTTTTTCGCCGACGCGCTGCTTTTGGCGGATAAAATGCCAGACTTCTTCAGTCGGGTCAACAATGACTATGGCGATTTTCTTTCCGGAAAGCTTTTTCTTCTCCGGATTTTTCACCAGTTTCGCAATAATCTCCTCTGAAAGTTTTTTGCCGTCGGCAATCATCCCGTTACTGAAATTTTGGCAACCGCAAGACTAAAATCAAGCGAAGCCAGAAATTATTAATTATTTAATTCACTTGATTATCCCGTTCGCTTTCACGGCGATGATTAAAAAGAAAAGTCAAAATTTAGTACGGGACAGGTCACTAAATTATATCACAGAAAAATCCCGCAAAACGCGGGATTTTTCTGAGTTTTTAACTTTAACCGAAAATTATCTTTCCTCAACGTCCTTGCGGAGCTTCTCAACCAAGTCGTGGGCAAAATCTTTTCCGCCCAGACCGAAAGAAACGCCGCCGGCAATGGCCATCATTGCCACCAGCCCGGTAAAGAGAATGTTGATGATATCAACCGCAATCTCAAGCTGGTGCAAAGCAATCAGTAAGCCAAAGATTGAAACAGTCCATTTGACAAAGGTGCTGACGAAGCTGCCGCCCTTGATGTCGGCTCCGGCAACCGCTCCTTTGACGACTCTTTGCAAAAAGTTGGCAAAGACCAGGGTCATCACCATCACCAGGGTGGCAACGACCACGTTCGGGAAGTAAGCCAAAATGTCCCTGATTGCCTGGGTGACAGCATCCAGCCTCAGGATGTCGGTCGTGGCCATCAAAAATGCCAAGATAATGAACCAGCGGACCAGTTCGCCAAAAAACCTGGCGCTGTTCAGCTGAACTCCGGCTTTGTCAAAATAGGTTCTGACGCCGGTTTTTGACAGAAAACTGTCAAGTTTGACAACCATCAGAAGCTTTTCCACCAAGCCGCCAAGTCCCTTAGCAACCACCAGACCGAGGACAAAGACCAGAAGACCGATAATCACTAACGGGGCAAAGATTAAAACCTCTTGCCAGACAAGAAACAAAGCCGCGTTAACCGAGTTCAAAAATGAGAAACTTGTCATTGTTTTTATTTTAATTTCAACCCAATCCTTTAGCCAAGAATCGACCAATCCTTAGCTCAAGAGTTTACCCCCACACCTTAATTTTCCTGAAACGCGAGAAAAACTTAGGAGTAGGGGCTTGAGTATGAATTTATTATAACACAGTCAGGCTGTCAAACAATTCCCCAAGCTCGGGCTGAAAAAACTCATTGGCGCGCGTCCGGTAAAGTTGCGCTGAAAAGCTCCGGTCGTGTTTAAAAACGACCTGAACCGCCAGCCCGGTTTTTGTTTCTTCGGAAAAACTCTGGTCAAAAACAAAGTTGCCCAGGCTGTAAAAAATCAGGCCGCGGCCGCGCTTTTCATACGGCTGAATCACGTGCGGATGATGACCCAAAACCAGGTCGGCGCCGCTATCAGCCAAAAGGCGCGCTTGCTCAATCTGTAAAGCTGTCGGCGCCAGCTGATACTCTTCGCCCCAATGAAGAGAAACAATCATGAAATCAACCAGGTTTTCAGTTTTGATTTTTTGAATTTCTTTCGCCAGGGCTTCAAACTCCAAGCGGCTGACGCCGGGCTGGTTTGGTCCGGCTTCTAAAGATTCCGGATAAAGGCTGGTGCCGGCAAAAAACCCGAACCTCAAACCATTGACGGGAAAAACCAGAATTTGGTTGGCGGCGTTAAGGTCTTTGCCCGCGCCAATGCCGAAAATATTGTTTTTCCCCAAGATTTCGATTGTTTGCAAAAGCGCTTCTCTGCCCCAGTCAAAAATATGGTTGTTTGCCAAAGACACGACTTTGAAGTTGGCGGCTTTCAGACCGGCAGCTGTTTTCGGTTCGGCGCGGAAAGAATAAATGCTCCCCTGGTCAAAACCCCGGTCTGAAATCGGGCCTTCAAGATTGCCGAAAACAAAATCCGCCTGGTTTAAAAAATCCTTGACCTTTAAAAACGGAAATTGGTAGTCTTTGGCATTGGCAATCTGTTTGGCGACTGACCGCGAAAGCATGATGTCGCCGACAAAAACCGCGTTGACCGGAACCTGGGATGAAAAATCAGCCGGTGAGTTTTCCGGAGAAACTGAACTCGCCGGCGGTGAGTTAAAAAACTCAAACCTGGAAAAACTCCAAGAGCCGAAAATCAGAAAGCTCGCCAAAAAGCTTGCGAAAAAAACTTTTTTTGACATTAAATGAAAGGTTATTTTCAAATCATACTACAAATGCTTTTGATTAACAAAAAGCGCCGGTGACGGCGCTTTTTGTTTAACTAATGAAAGCAAAAGTTATCGAGAAACAGAGATGTTCGCGTCCACTTCGCCGACTGCCTGAACCGTAATCCTGGTGCTTGTGCCAGTGCCCTGGGAAATATTGTACCCTGTAGCAGCCAAGCTGCCGGTTGACGGGTCAAAAATCATCTGGGCGAGGTACGTCGGGACCAAGCAGGACTCAAGATTAATGTTTCCGACACCAGCGCCAATCTGCGTTGACGAAGTTGGAATCGTCACGGTTGTGCCGCCGCAGTTCGTGTTCCAAATGCCGCGGTTTTCCGCCATTCTCTGGCCAACGCCGTTAAGAATCGCGTTCACATTGCTCCAGCGCTGGGCATCTCTTGCCAACTGGAACTGTCTGGCCGGGTTCAGAGCGACAATGACGACGCCAGCCAAAACCACGATGATGCCGATAACAATCAACAGTTCAATTAACGTAAAACCTGATCGTGTTTTCATTACTCGGTTTTTGTTTTATTTAAAACGACCTTTTTAATATCAATAATTATACCACACGGCAACAAAGTCAAAAAAGTTCTTCCCAGGAAACCAGGCCCAGGTCATCAGCGTCAAGCGTGATAAAAATCCTGGTCCTCGCCCCCATTGAACCGGAAGAAACATTAATCTGGAGCTCATCGTCGTCTGCCTGAATCTGCGAAATATCGCAGCTTTCCGCGTCAACCGCAATCGTTTCATTGCCCTGGTAGCTCTGGTTTTGGACAAGCTTGAGCAAGGCCAAATAAGCGCAGGCGTCAGCGGTTTTGGCGGATACGGTTTTGGCGTAAGAATCAAGAATATTCTCCCGCAGGAAAAATCCAGAAAGGCTGACCGCAAAAACCAGCGCCATCACCAAAAAAGAAATGACCAGAATTGAGGTTAAAGCAATGTAGCCGGTCCGGGCTTTTAAAATTGTTTGTTTCATTTTTCAATATACTGCGAAATCAAATAATCCTGGCCGCTGATTTCAAAGCTTGCCAAAATCGTTTCGGCCGAGCTCGCGGCATAACTTTGCCGCTCAAAAACAACTGAATCAATGAAAATCAGGCTGTGATTTAAAACATATTCCGGGCCGGTTCCCTGCTGAATCACTAGATTGCCTGATTGAAGCCGGAGAGTAACCGGATTTGAAGAAAAATTTTTCTTGTTAATAGACAAAGCCGTGCTTGAGCTGTTTAAAAGGGCCGGCGAAACAATGTTTTCAATGTCAGACAAAACCCACCTGATTTTTGAAAGCATGAAGTTGGCGTCTTGTTCAACAACAATCTGCTTGTTCAAAGAGTCGGCACCCTGCAAAATCGGGTAAACCACGCCCAGCGACCCGCCAATGACAAGGGCAATCAAAGCCGAATAAATAATTGTCTCAATCAACGTGAACCCCGGAGTTTGAAACGTGAAGCGTGAAACGCTAAGCTTGGAACGTAAAATCATGATTACGGGGTTGAGGTGATAATTCTTAAAGCGTCGTTGCTTCTGACCGAAGTGTAAACAACGTTGTTGCGGTAAGCAATGCCGGTCGCCATCTGGGGAAAGTTAAACGAAGAATAAATGTACGGATTCTGAAGATTGGTGATATCCACCACTTGAAACTCAGTGTTGCTGTTTGAGGTTGCCAAAAACGCCAGGAAATCAACCGCGTAAATATCATTGACCGAACCGCCAGCAGCATAACCGCCCTGGCGAATTAAGCCGGATAAATTTGCCGTGTTGATAATTTCAAGACCGAAGTTGGTCCCCAAAAACAAGGTGTTGTAGTTAGCCGGAAACACGCTCAACCCCTGGGTTGAGCTGCCGCAAGAACTGAGACAATCAAAAGAAGCCAGAAAAACCGGGTTGGCCGGATTGACAATGTCAAAAATAACCGCTTCCGAACTGGTGGAGTAGTTTGTCGCCAGATAAGCCCGATCATTAAAAATATGAATGTCCTGGATATTCGCGCCAAGCTCAATTGATTTAACCAGCTGGGGCGAAGCCGCGTTTGAAACATTGAAGACATAAAGTTCTTTCCCGCTTGATTTTTCCGTGCCGACAAAAGCAAAATTATCTTTAACCGCGACGCTCAAACCTTGCTTGCCGGCTCCGGAAAGAGTGATTTCGCCGACAAGGTTCATGCTCGCCGGATTGGCAATATTGATTATCTGAAACTGATTTGAGGTTTTTGCCTGAACGACATACGCATAATCGTTCAAAACAAAGATTGAGTTCAAGCCGTAGCCAGTGTCAATTTCGCTGATTTTCTGGGGGCTGTAAATATTTGAAACATTAATTGACAAAAGGTCTTTTTTCTTGTTGTCCGAAGCCTTGGCCGTGATAAAAACAACCTCGTCTTTAACTGCCAGATCCGTGCCTTCGTTGCCCGCGCCAAGGTCTAAAGTACCGGCAGTTTCCGGGTTCATCCAGTCGCCCACTGGCCCTGAGCCGGGACCAGTGCCGTCGTCAGGCTCAATCGCGCGCCAGTTGGTCAAAACCGTGGTCAAAGAAACATTGGCTGGCCTGATTGAATCAATCAGCCAGCTGACCCGGCTGGTGATTTTTTTGGTGTAAAAATCAAGGTTTTCAACAATCATCTCTTTCTGAAAAACGCTGAAAGAGCTGTTTTGGGAAACCAAAGAATCAAAACTGTCCACCGCCCTGGCTTTGGCAACCTCGATTTCCTGTTCCGCCAGCTGAAGCGCCTGGTGCTGACGCGAAGAAAACTCGGCCGCCAGCTGGTTAGAGAAAAAAACTGAAATGGCGGCGGAAACCGAAATAATCAAAACCGACAAAGCCACCAAAATTTCCAAAGTTGATTGACCGCGGCGCATTGGTTTTATTAATAATTAATTCCTCCCTGTTGGTTAACGACAATGGTGATGGTTTGGTTTTTGTTCGCCAGAAAAATTTCTTTGTCTTGCGGCAGATTGCCGGTCAGCTGGTCAAAAACCAGTTCTTGAGAGCCGGAAAGTTGGATGGTTTTTGAACCCTGAAAAATAACTTCGTCCAAAGCCTGGTCCCGGCTAAGATAGTCGCTGCCTTCAAAAACCACGTAGCGGCCCGCCGGAAAATCCAGATAAACTCCGTGTTTCGCCCGATTAAGATTGTTCAAAGACTGGGCCCGGGCTTTACGCAACAAAGACGCCAAAACGTTTTTTTCAGTTTCCAAAAGATAACTTTCGTAAAAACCGAAAGAAAAAAACATGCCCAAACCAATCAGGATAAAAATAATCCCAAGGGTGATGATTGTTTCCACCAGAGTGAAACCACTTTGTTTTGTCATCTTCGCAAGCTTTGAGTGACTTGATAAATCGGCGTGATAATCGAGATGGCGACAAAGCCGACAATCCCGCCCATTAAAATAAGCATCGCCGGCTCCAAGACGCTCGAAAGATTTTTAACAATCTGGTCAAGCTCGTTTTCGTAAAACTCCGAAAGATAAAACAGGTTTGCGTCCAGATTGCCGGTCCTTTCGCCGACGCCGATGATTCTGCCGACAGTCGACGGAAAAAGATTAGTTTGAGTTGAGATGTAGCCGTAAATGGTTTCGCCTTTTTTGACCCGGTCAACTGATTCTTTCAAAACTTTCTGGTATTCGGTGTTTGACGCCAAGCCGGCGGTAATATCAAAAGCTTCAATGATTTTCACGCCGCTTTTCAAAAGCACGCCCAGGGTCCGGGTGATATTAACCACGTTGTAATAAACAATAATCTTGCCGATTAAAGGCAGGGAAACCAGCACGCGGTCATAAAAATTCCTGATGCGATAGATTCTGACCGAGGCGATTAAAGCGGCGGACGCCGCCAAAAATCCCAAGATTATCCAAACAAAATTGTCCCGGAAAAAAGAGATTGACCAGATTAAAAATCTGGTCGATTGCGGCAGGTCAATTTTCAAACTGGCAAAAATCGGCAAAATCTTCGGGATGACGAAAAAAATAATCACTGAAGTGATGCCGACAGTCGCAAAAAGAATCACCAGCGGATAAATCATCGCTGACCTGACTTTGGCTTCAAGCTCCTGTTTTTTTCTGGTTTCCTGCGCCAGATACTCCAAGTTTCCCGGCAAAGTGCCGCTCAGTTCACCGAGCTTGATGATGTTGATGAAAAAATCGCCGAAAATCCTCTGGTAACGCTCCAAAGAACTGGATAAAAACTGGCCGTTTTCCAGATTGGTAATTAAATCTTCAAGAATCCTTTTAAACTGACTGGACTGGGTCTGGCCCTGAATCACTCTCAAAGCTTCAATCTGACCCATGCCGGTTTTCATCATCAGCGCCAGGTGCTGGGCAAACAGGATTTTTTCCGAGCCGGAGATGCCGAAAGAAAATTGTGCCAGCCACTGATTGAGTTTAGAAAACATTATTCATTCATCACCCTTAATACTTCTTCAATCGTGGTGATGCCTTGCTCGGCTTTTTTCAGCCCGTCTTCAAGAATCGTCGTCATACCTTCCTGCATGGCGATCTTTCTGATATCGGCGGCTGACTGCTTTTGGACAATCGCCGTCCGGATGGCTTCAGTCACTTCCAGAACTTCATAAATACCGATCCGGCCAAGATAACCGGTGTTGTCGCAAACTTTGCAGCCCTTGCCCGTGTAAAGCTGTTTCAATGATTCCTCTTTGGAATTCGGCAGAATGTTTTTGATGGTTTTGGCTTCGCTTTCAGTCAAAGCTTTTTTAGCTTTGCAGTCAACGCAGATTTTTCTGACCAGCCTCTGACCGACCACAACATTAACGGTGGAAGCAATCAAGAACGGCTCAATCTTCATGTCCAAAAGACGCGGCAGAGCCGTTGCCGAATCGTTGGTGTGCAAAGTCGAAAGCAGCAAGTGCCCGGTCAAGGCGGCGTTGACGGCAATGTTCGCGGTTTCCTGATCCCTGATCTCGCCGACCATGATGATATTCGGATCCTGGCGCAGGATTGAACGCAAGCCGTTGGCAAACGTCAGTTCGGTTTTGGAGTTAACCTGAATTTGGTTCGTGCCCTCAAGCGAGTATTCAATCGGGTCTTCAATGGTGATGATTGAAACGCCCGGTTTGTTCAAAGTTTTCAAAATCGTATAAAGCGTCGTCGTTTTTCCCGAACCTGTCGGGCCAGTAACCAGAATCATGCCGAATGTCCGCTTGATTGCCCGCTTGACTCTTTCATAATCTTTTTCCGACAAGCCAATGTCTTCAAATCCGAAAGACCGGCCCTGCTCAACCAAAAGCCGCAAAACCGCGTTCTCGCCGTAATAAGTCGGCATGATGGAAACCCGAACATCAAACTGGACCTTGGCGGCTTTTTCCGTCAAAGAAACTTTGAACCGGCCGTCTTGCGGAGCCTGGTGCTCGTCAATTCTCAAGTCAGACAAAACTTTGATGCGGCTGATGATTTCCTCCTGAATGCTTTTGTCAATCGCAAAAACCGTCTGCATCACGCCGTCAATCCTCAGTCTGATTTTGACCTTGTCTTCTCCGGGGTCAATGTGAATGTCCGAAGCCCGCGCCTGATAAGCGTACTCAATCAAAAGGTCAACCAGTTTAATAATGGAGATTTTATCTACCGGGCCATTGATTTCTTTTTCAATCGCTGATTTGTCTATACTCATAATGGTTTATTATAAAACGTTTTTAAGAAAGCAGCAAACAAAAACCGCCCTTTAGCGGGGCGGTTTTTCTGGCGTTTTCAGCCGCAGCCAGTTTTTAAGAGCTTCGTCCATAAACTCCACGGCGGCGACCTGACCGTCAGCGCCGAGCTGATGCGGCAACTGGGCTTTCACCTTGAACTGGCTGTTAACCGCTTTAACAACCGCGGTCACCAGGCGCTCTTTCATCTTAAAATACAGCCAGGCATCGTTTCCTCCGAGTTGTCGGCCGCATTTGAAGATTGAGACGCCGTATTTTTCCAACAGTTCCTTTCCGGGGAATTTTTTCGTCTGCTTGATTTTCTGAAGAGCTTTTTGAGCTTCTCTTTTCAATCCAGGCTCAAACTCAACCACAAAATCTATTGTTGACATTACTGCCTCCTTTCTTTAAGCTCTGCCACTATAGCCAATTCGCGCGGGAAAATCAAATCTTTGTTATAATAATTTATCCAAAAACCAAAGGAGGTGAAGAAGCCGTGAAAGTTTACACTTTCAACCGCTTTAACGGGTAGACACCATTGCCGCTTGTCTGAAAGGTTTTTCGCGTTCCAAAAGGGCTTGAGCAACCTTGCGTGACCCAAAAACGCGAGCTGACGCCATTGCCGCCGCTTGGCTTTTAGCCAAATTTTCAATCACTGACAGCGGCGTCGTTGCACCTTGCAAAAACCCGCCACACCAAACGTGGCGGGTTTACTTTTAAGAAAATAAACAGAGGCTGCGTTTAAAGCCTCTGTTTTGCTTTTCAGCTTTTCAATTTTTCCGGCACCGGGTCAAAGCAAGGCGTAGCCCACGAGCTTTCGCCCGTCTTTTGAGTCCCAGTAAACCCAGGCTTCAATTAAAAGCCTTCCCCGTGAACGCTGTTGGAGAAAATCGACAATGCTGTCGGCAATCTCCTGACCGCAGAAAACAATCTCAGAGTTGCGGCTTTTGACCTCAACATCAACCCCTTCCAAGTCTTCGCGGTACTCGTCTTGGGGAGTGAAAACCGAGATTTTTTCTTCCGGGAAAACCGGTTCGCCTGGACTTTGTTTAACGGAACATTGGGAGATTATTTCTTTGAGCTTTGTTTTCAACTCAACCAACGCTCCATCAACGCCGACCAAACCATAAACTTTAACAACTAGCATACAAGCCTCCTTTCTGCTAATAAAGCTTGCCGCCGACTGCCAGCTTTGGCTCAGTCATAACGCAGGTAACCGGCACGCCGAACTTCTGCCACAACTTAACCAGCAGATTCGGATTTTCCCTGACCGTCTGGAAACACGGAACAGCTGTAAATCTCGTGCCCAAGGTCAAGAGTCTTGACAAGCTCGGGCATGATTGCGTCAACCTGGGCCGGCGCAAAACCAAAAAACCAAATAGCGTTCATAACGAACCTCCTTTTCAGATTTGAAAATATAGTTGCTGGCTAGACCATACCACAACAGATTGATTCTCGCAAGGTTGTGTGATATGGTTTGTTCCAGTAATCAAATCCTTGAAAGGAGGCAGAGATGACAAGCTCAGAGGATCAATTAAAACAAAGGATTCATGGCATGCTTTCCGCTGCTTACGCAAAGACAGATAAGGAGAGCCGATTGAGTGGGGTTAAAGAGGAGTTATCCCAAGACCCCGTTGATCCAAAGGATATATATTTTCAATCCGGACAACTCATCTTGGCAGAAATGATGAGGGTCGCCCGAATGCCAATGCTGGAGTTCATTGAGGCTATGGACGATGATGTTCTGGCTTTCACCGAAAGCATGAATATCCTCTTAGATACGATACCCAATGACTTCCCTTATCGCAGATCTGCTTCTCAGAATCACTTTATTCAATGCTTTGAGTATTTCTGGAAAATCTGCGCGAAGAAATGCGGAATGAAAATCAACGACTGAAAAAGGTCGGCGCAAAGCCGACCTTTTTCTTTTATTTGAATACGTCTGCGGCATGTTGTAAACCATAAGAGAAATGACCGCCAGTTATGGCGGTCATTTGTGTTAATCTGTATTCATTTCAGTCAGACTAAAGAGCGTTTTCTTCAGCCAGCGAACAAAGGATTTCATGTTGTTGAGACCGACAAGGATTATCAGGCAAATCCCCGCCTCAACCACTGTCCAGAAAGAATAATCTCTTACGACCAGCGTCGTAATTGCCAGTGCCGCAAGCAAGATGCCGGCAGCAATTATTTCTAATTTTCTTGCTGTTCCCTTATCTCGTTTTTCGTTCAACCATGAAGTTGTAGTAAACGAAAAAGCAAAAATAGTCAGAATGCTGGCAAGGTTATCCCAGAAATGTATTGTAAGCGGTTCCATTCGCGCCTCCTTTCAAGCTGCCACAATTAAACCACAACTAGTTTACTTTTACAACTTGGGTGACTGAGGGGATAGGTTCGACAGGCTCACTATTATTCCCCTCGTCGCGTCGCCAGCTCAAGATTTACTGAGTTTTTTCAAGCTTTCCAAATCGTGCATTATCAGAGCTTCTTTCTTTTTCCTGCCCCAGCCTTTTATCTGTTTCTCACGTTTTTCTGCATCTATTCGCTTCTGATATTGTTCAGTATATAACAATTGAACTTTAGAAAATTCTTTAGTCCCCAAGTTGTAACCTGCATGATGTGATTTTAATCTCTGTTCAATATCAGAAGTTAGACCTACGTAATAAGCTTTTTCATCACAAAGAAGTATGTAAACAAACCATTTCATATTTCAAAACTCAGTAAACCCTGAGCTTGTCGAAGGGTGACTGAGGGGATTCGGTCACAAGTTTGCTTCGCAACTCGCGACCCCGCCTCGCGTCCCTTCGGGACAAGCTCCGTCTTTCGAATCCCCTCAAAAAACGCAAAGCAGTTTGCGTTTTATAATGGGTGACTGAGGGGATTCGAACCCCCGGCCTCCAGGGCCACAACCTGGCGCTCTAACCAGACTGAGCTACAGCCACCATGAGCCGCCTTGCGGCAAATTTCCAATTTCCAAATCTCAATTTTCAGCGTAAAACAAACGTTAAAATCGTGGCGGTGGACGATACAGGACTCGAACCTGTGGCCTCGTCAATGTCAATGACGCGCTCTAACCAACTGAGCTAATCGTCCGAATAACCGGATTATATCAATCCAAAACCAAAATCTCAACTTTTTTGGTTTAATTGAAAATTGTCTCGCTGTGCGAGATCTGACGTAACCAGAAAAATTGATAATTGTAAGCCTCCGGCTTACTGGTAGCCCTTTGCCTGAAGCTTGAAGAGTTTGGCGTAAGTTTTGTTGTTTTTCAGCAGCCGTTCGTGAGAGCCGTTTTCCGTAATTTTTCCGTTTTCAATGACAATAATCCGGTTGGCTTTTCTGACCGTGGAAAAACGATGAGAAATCAAAACCACGGTTCTGTCTTTCGGCAGTTTGCCGAGTTTCTCAAAAATCTTGGCTTCAGCCTGAGCGTCGATTGACGAAGTCGGTTCGTCAAGAATATAAATCTTCGGGTCGCGATAAAACGCCCTGGCCAAAGCCAGTTTTTGCCACTGGCCGATTGACGGCTCAACGCCGCCGGTAAACTCTTTGCCGAGCTGCTGGCTGTATTTGTCTTTCCATCTCTCAATGAAGTCATCGGAGTCGCTTTTTCTGGCAGACTGGCCGACTTTGCTGGAACTCAGCTCCTCCGAAGTTCGGCCAATGCCGATCGCTTCTTTAACCAAAAACCTGTAGTTTGAATATTCCTGAAACAGCGCGCCGAGCAAAGAATAATAACTTTCCAAATCAATCTCTTTCAGATCCTGGCCGTCAATCAGGATTCTGCCTTTGACCGGGTCGTAAAACCGGCACAAAAGCTTAATGAGCGTGGTTTTGCCGGCGCCGTTAACGCCGACCAAAGCGACTTTTTCGCCGGGATTAATTTCCAGGTTAATATTTTTCAAAACCCGTTCTTTTGAGTCCGGATAAGAAAAAGAAACGTTTTCAAAAACGATTTTGGGAGTCTTCGTTGGATCAAGAGCCTTTCCTTCAACCGGCTTACTAACCACCTGCTTGATATCCAAAAACTTGAAAACGTCGGTTACGAAAAGACTGTCCTGATAATTCCTTCCCAGGATCCAGAACAACCCTGAAAGCGCACCTTCCAAGGTTCCGACCGCGCCGACAAAAAAAGTGAAGCTGCCAATCTGTAAACCTTCAAAAATCACTTTCCTAACAAGATAGACATAAATGATTCCCGAAGCAATCTGGCCAAACGCGGAAGCCAGAGTTTCTTCCTTTAGGTGCTTTTTATCAATGGTAAACTGATCTTTTTGAAACCCGGAAAAAAGGTCTTTAACCAAAGAAATAAACTTGGCGGTGTTCTGAAAAATCTTCAGTTCAACCGCGGAATTAATGTTTGAAAGCTTGTTGCTTAAATGCCAGTACCTCCTTTTTGTTTCCGCTTTTGAATCATGGATTGTCCAAGCCCTTCTGCCGTATCTCAACTCAACAATCAAGTTCGGGACAACGCCAATGATAACAATAATGAAAATCCACCATTCAGCAAAACTTAACGCTATAATCGCTGAAATAAGCTCGATCAGTCTCCTGAAAAGATAAAACTGCTTTTCGGCAAAGTTTTGGATTCTCCAGGTGCCGCTTTCTTTTACTTTTTGAATCAAGTTTTGATGCTTGGGGTTTTCAAACGAATCAATATCAAGACTGCCGAACTTTTCGAGCATCATGAACTGCGATTTTTCTTCAAGATACATATAAAAAACTTTGTCTAGATACTGATCAAGGCTACCAACAAGCGAACGAACAAAAATCAAAGAAAGATTAAGGATTACAAAAATGACCAGTGGATTTGAAAATACCTTAAGCTGAGCCGCTTGGACAAGTTCGTTGATTAATCCACCCCTGACAGCCGAGCTTAAAATCGGAAAAATTGAAGAAACAAAAGAAACTGCCAGAAAAGAAAAAATAAGAGGTTTTCTTTCGGCCCAGATTATCCGGCTCAGTCGGAATGAGTTTTCAAACATCTCCCTAAACCCTTTTATGCTGAATTTTTCTTTTTTCTCGGTTTCCATACTCGTCCCGCCGAAGCAATTGTAGTTACTAGCGAAGGCGGATAAAATAAATAAAGCCTAAAAACTCTTGTTTTTGGCCCGGAGTTAATTATACAACAACCTGAAAATGGACGCCAGCATAAAAGTTATTTTTGAAAACCCTGAGTTTTTGGTTATTTCAAAACCAGCGAACCTGTTGACGCACTCTCCGTCAACAGGAATTTCCAATTCTTCCGCCAAAGGCGGATCCGCCCTTGGCGGACAATTTTTCTGGCTACGCCAGATCTCCCGAAGGGAGACAATTTCCAATGAAAATCCTGAATCTAAAATCTTAAATCCGGAATCTTCCACATTGGTTGACTGGTTAAAGCAAAGATACCCGGGGATATTATCTGTCGGAGACGATCCCGAGATCCGTCCGGGAATTGTCCATCGTTTGGACAAAGAAACTTCCGGCGTCATGATTGTCGCCAAAACCCAGGAGGCTTTCGAGATTTTGAAAAACATCTTTAAAAACCGCGAGATTAAAAAAACTTATCTGGCTTTGGTTCTGGGAAAAATGAACAAAAACTTTGGCGAAATAAACCTGGCGATTGCCAAAGCAAAAACCTCAACCAAAAGAACCACCAGGGTCAGGCCCGGGCAGAAAAACTCGGAAGCCCGGACTTTATGGAGGCTTTTAAAAACCTTTAAAGACAAAAACGGAAACTTTTTTTCCTTGCTTGAGCTTGAGCCAAAAACCGGCCGCACCCACCAAATCAGGGTTCATTTGGCGGCGATTGGCCATCCGGTTTTGGGTGATTACCTTTATGGCAGAAAAACGACCAAGTCTTTCAGAAACGACTTGCCAAGAATTTTTCTGCACGCCAAATCTTTGGAGTTTAGGTACGGCGACACGGATTATGCTTTTGAAGCGGAAACGCCAAAAGAGCTTACAGGGTTTTTAAGCTCGCTCGTTGAAATCAGCGAGTGATTATGCTATATTCCAAATACTTTAAACATGGACTCAAAAATACTGGAAATTCACAAAAGCCTGGCGAAAACCGAACTGCCGGAGATTAAATCGGGTATGAAGGTCAAAGTCTGGTACAAAATCAAAGAAAACGAAAAGTGGCGAACGACTTTTTTTGAAGGCATTGTCATTTCAGTCAAACACGGCCAAAAAACTTTGAACAGCACTTTCACGGTCAGAAAAATCGCGGTTGACAATATCGGCGTGGAAATGACCTGGCCTTTGCATTCGCCGATTATTGACAAGATTCAGGTTTTGCAAAAGCCGAAAGTCAGACGCGCCAAAGTTTATTACCTGCGCGAACGGTCAAGAAAACAGGTCCGGGCAAAACTGAAAACAACCCCAAAAAAGAAAGAAGTTGAAGCTGTTGAGGAGCAGTAAACCAAACATCAAACCCTCCGCTACCAGCGGGGGGTTTGAAAACAAGCTTAATTTTATCTATAATTAAAACGCCAGAAATGCCCGGGTGGTGAAACTGGCATACACGCTACCTTGAGGTGGTAGTGCCGCAAGGCGTGGAGGTTCAAATCCTCTCCCGGGCACCAGAATTAAACAAAAACTATGGCTTTTGATTTTAACGCCGAAAAGTACCTGGAAGAGCAACAGAAAAAAAAAGAAAAAGAAAAAACCCCAGGCAAAAATACTGCGCAAAGAGGGCCAGGAAGACACTTTTGAAACCAAGCCTTTTTCGGTGAAGAAAAACGCCGCTTTTGAGATGAAAGGCAAGGGCTCGCCGGACACGAAACTCACCGGCTCACGGCCGCCAAAACCGGAAGACGCGGTTTTTTAAACACAAAGAACTCCTGATGAAAGTCAGGGGTTCTTTGTTTAAAAATGCCGATTGACTACGGAGTCGGAGTCGCTACCGGAGCTGAGCTAATGCCCGGGGTTGGCTGAGGAAAAGCAGCTTTCAGATCAGCTTTGGCTTTTTCCAAAGCGGTTTTGAAATCTTGATGCGCTTTTTCAAAAGCGTTCTTTTTCGTCTGATTCAAAGTTTTTACTTGCTCCGCGGCTTTTTCAATTGCCTGGCGGTCAGACTGGAACTTGTCCTGCGCCGCTTTGAGCTCGGTTTTCAGCGTCTCCAAAATTGTTTTCGGCTCAATGCCTGAGCCACAACTTGATTTAGCTTTGTCAAAAGCGGATTTCTGGGCGGCTTTAAAAACCGTGACCAAAGCATCAGTCGAAGTTTTCCTTGCCTGAAGCATTTGGTCAACGCCACTGCGGAACGCTTTGATGGCGTCGTCAACCGCTTTTTTTCTTGCCTCAATCGCGGCCTGAACCGCTGTCCTGAAATTCACCACAGCCTGCTTTTGAGCTTCTGTCTGGGCCTGATTTTCCAGCCTTGTCAAAAACTCAGATTGCCTGGTCTCGGCTTGCTGTCTTTTTTCTTCTCTTTTTTCATCCCATTGAACAGCTTTGTCAGACCATTTTTCCTGTTTCTCCTGCTTGCGCGAAGTTATTTTCTGTTCTCGTTCAGCAACCCTGGTCTCCATTTTTGAGATAAAGCCAGTCAAGCGGTCGCAGACGTTCTGTCCGGCAAAACCCGGAGTTGAGGTCGCGGCCAAAGAAATATTTGACCCCAAAAAGCCAAAGATTATCGCGGAAACAATGATTCTTTTAAAGTTCGCTTGGGTCATAGCTTTTTCCAAGATTGCTAATCGCTTGAGAGTCAGTGGTCAAACTCTGGTCAAGACTGCCGGATTCCTGGCTGGACAGACTGCTTTCAAAAACAGCGTCAGACAGCAGGGAATCAACCAGCTGGTCCACGGAACTGAGTTGCTGTTGAGGTTGGGGTTGGACCGGGACGCTTGGCGAAGGCTGCGCACTTAGCGCCGGCGTCGGGATTAAAACCAACTGACCGTTGTTTTTTGTCAGCTGCAGATAACCAAAACCCACGCCCAAAATCAAGGCCAAAACTCCCAGAGCCAAACCGATTTTAAGATTTAAACTCATACGATTAGTAAGATTAATTAATCAGAGAACCGACCCATTCCCTGAAAACAAAAACCAACTACTGGATAGTATAACAAAAAATCATCTGAAAAGCGGCTTGATGAACTTTTCAATCTCTTTTTGCTTGAGTTGGGTCAGATCGTCGCCAAGGAAAACCAGGCCGTCGGCTTCTTTAATTGAATTCTGCAACGACAGAATCTCGCGCTCCGTCAAACCAACGCCGCGGCGGCAGACGAAAGCGTCCGGGTCAAGCAGCCAGAATTTTTTTGTCCATTTTCTTTTGGCGATGTTTTCCGCGATTTTTTTGACTTTCCAGCGGTTAATCGGAAAAGTAAATCTGTTGAAAAACGGACCCGCCAGAACATCGGGGCCGATTCTCATGGCGTCAACCAAACCAATGCCGTCGCCCAAAGGACAGCCGCAGCCAATGACAAAAACTTTAGGATATTTTTCTTTAATGTATGTCAAAAGCTTTCTGACGGCTTTTGAAGCTTCGCGGGAATTGATGCCGGGATAAAAATAAGGGCTGAACAGAAAATCAAGCTTAATCAACTCAAAGCCAAGGTCAGAAAGCAAATAATCAACCGATTTGAAGATATAGTTCCAGACCTCAATCTTTTTAATATCCGCCAAATACCGGCCGATCTCCGGCATGAACAAAGACAAAGACTCAACAATCGGCACCATCTGCAACCCGGAAATCGGGCCGTCTTTGTATTTTGCCAGCCAAAGCTGACGGCGCTGGAAAAGCTCTGATTTCTCCTCAACCAAAAACGGCGCCAGCCAAATGCCCGGCTTCAGGTTTTTTTGTTTTATTTCCTCAACAACCTTTTTCAAACCCTGCGGGAATTTTTTCCGGTCTTCCGCCAGCCAATCGCCCCACCTGGTCCAGCCGTCGTCAATGACGACGTATTCCAAAGACAGATGTTCTTGGTTTTGTTTTATCCAATCAGCCTGCTTAATGATTTTTTCTTCGGAAACATCAAAGCCAAAAGCGTTCCAGGAGTTCCAGCCGGTGATTTTCTTTTTTTGCGGCGGAATGTTTTTAATCGCCAGCTCGTAATTGTTCCTTGAAAGCGGGTTAAACCGGTTTTTCGGAAACCGCAGCCAAGAATCCTGGGCAACGCTCCAAGACTGCCAGCCAGTCCGATTCAAATCGTAAATCTCAACGGTTTTTCGGTATTCCTGCAAAAGTTTTTTCGCCAAACTTTCCGTGGTGAAGCGTTCCGCCCAAAGCTTGATGGCGTTGGAGTTTTCCTTGCTGATTAAGCTGGCTTTTTCTATGGCTTTGGCGAAACCAGTGAAATCAAAACTTGCCAAATCTTTTATTTCGGGGCAAAAAACCTCACCGCATAAATCAGAATCAACCGTGACAATCGGCAGGCCGAAACTGCCGGCTTCAAACACCACCAAACCCTGGGTTTCTGAATAAGACGGATAAACAAAAACATCGGCGTTCTGGTACGACTGGTTCAGCTCTTCGTGCGACTGCTTGCCCAGAAACTTGATTCTTGAAGCCAGTTTCAAGTGTTCTGCCAGCTCTTTGAGTTTTTTTTCGTGAAAACCGCTGCCGATAATCAGCAAAAAATAATTTTCCGGAAGCAGGGAAAACGCTTTAATCGCCAGTTCAAGATTTTTCTCCCGAGACAGCCGGCTGACCGACAAACAAACAACCGCGTTTTCCGGCAGGTCGTGATTTTTCAAAAAATCTTTTTTGGAAAGTTTTGACGGCGCCAGCTTTTTAATGCCGTTCGGAATCACCACCAGGCTCAAACTTTTGTCTTTTTCCCTCAAGTATTTTTCCGTGAACTTGGAGTTGGCAATAATCAGTTCGGCGCGGCGGCAAAACCGGTTCACCCAGTTGACAATGAATTTTTTGACGAACCGCCAGCGGAAAAATCCCAAGAACTCCGAGTCGTAGCGGGTGTGAAAGCTGTAAACCAAAGGAATTTTTTTCAAGGAAGCGACAAACGCGGCAAAGGAACCGATGTAAAACGGATGGTGAACGTGAACCAGGTCAAACTTTTCTTTAAACAGCCGCCGCAAAATCCAGGACGACAAAAACGGCAAAGGAATTGAAAGATCGGGGAAAAACGGCAAAGGCAAAGATGGGTAGCGGACAACGCCGGGTTCAATGTCTTTGTAGCCGGGAGCGAACGGCGCCAGCAAAACAACTTCATGCCCGAGCTTTTCCAGCTCTTGCTTAAAATCCCTGATAGAAATGGTCACACCGCTCAGATACGGCAAATACGAACCAGTGATGTAAAGAATGCGCATGACTTATTGAACCAACCAACCGGGTTAATCGTTTTCCGAACCAGCGCCGCCTTTTTTCAGCCGCTTCTCGTATTTGACCAAAACACTGTTAACCGCTTCTTCCAAATCAATATCCAGCGAGTTGGCAATGGTGGTGACGGAATAAAGCAAATCGCCAAGCTCTGATTTTATTTCTTCCCTGAATTTCATCCCGCTTTTGCCGTAATCCGTCATTTTAAGCATTTCTTTTGCGACTTCCCCCAGTTCGGAAACCGCATCAAGAATTTTATATTCCGGAGCAGAATCAAGATGATGCTCTTTTGAAAATGCCGCGATTTTGTTCTGAAGTTCTTTAATAGTCATAAATATGGCACGTTTTAAATAAATTGAAGTGGACCTAGGCGGAGTCGGACCGCCGACTGCACAATGCGAATGTGCTGTTATACCACTTAACTATAGGCCCTAAAACAGTCATCAGCTCCGACGCTTGCGGTCGGAGTCCCGAAGCCGACGTAGCTGTCGGCTCTCCGAAAGAACGTCGGGATAATCAGGGGGAAAGCTTATCCTCCGAACCGCCTCTGGGTTTTGGCGTAGTTTTTCAAGGCTTTTTTAAACTCTTTCACCGTGAAATCCGGCCACAAAGTTTTGCTGAAATAAAACTGCGTATCAGCGCAATGCCACATCATAAATCCGGCTGACCAGTGCGGATCGTTTTCTACGCCAGTCCTAACCATTAAATCAACCGGCGGCAGCTCCCCGGTCCAGAGATTTTGCTTAAGCTCGGCTTCGGTAATTTTGGCTTTTGATTTCTGATTTTTTCTGCCTACGGCAGATCCGCCTCTGGCGGAGATTTTAGTGATAGCGCTTAGCATCTCTTCTTTACCGTCGTAAGCGATTAAAAACGTCAGGTTATATTTTTTGTGGTTTTTCGTTTTTTCAATCGCTTCGCGGAAAATCTTTTTGACGTTTTGAGGCACCATGTTCTCCCATCTGCCGATGATTCTCACCCGAATTTTTTCTTCAAAAATTTCTTTGCGCCGCAAAAGCTTTTTGAAATACGTACCGTAAACGTCAAACAGCGCTTTGACTTCTCTGGCCGGCCTTTTTGAAAGGTTGCCGGCTGAACCGCCCCAAAAAGTCAAAAAGGGAATCTCAAGTTTTTCCGCGTTTTCAATCAAAGACTCAAGGGTTTTGGCTCCCTGGTAATGCCCGCGGAATGAAGGCAGTTTTCTTTTCTTTGCCCAGCGGCGGTTGCCGTCAAGCATGATTGCTACGTGTTTTGGCAGAATGGTCGGCATTTATCAAATATAAACCCCAAGGCTTGTTTTTACAACCGGCTACCTCATCAATTTGATTAAAAACTTTGCCAGCTTTTCCGGATGGTGCCGGATAAGGTTGCGTTTTATCAAAGAGTCGTTTTTGGACTGTTTGGAAATTTTTAAATCAATGAAATTGCCGCCGAAAAACTTTTTGCCGTCAAAAACAAACTTTTCTTTCTGTTTGTAAATAATCGGCCTGGCTTTCTGATAAAACCAGTAGCGGTGCTTCAAATACCGTGGCGGGTCTTCGCGGTTAAAAACCACGCTGTTGATGACATTTTTGCCGAGATATTTTTCCACCTCGTCCACAAAATCAAAGATTGACGAGCTGTCGTTCTGCCCGAACCGCGTCACCAGATTGACAATCAGAATTTTCCTGGCTTTTGAATAAGCCAGGGCTTCTTTGACGCCTTTAATCAAAAACAGCGGAATAATGCTGGTGTAAAGATTGCCCGGCCCAATGACCACGTAATCAGCTTCAATAATCGCTTTTTGGGCTTTAAAGTTGATTCTCGCTTCCGGCCTGACAGTGTATTTTTTGATGCCAATGGCTTTAATCACTTCCGAAGGCGTGATGGTTTTTTCGCCTTTCAAAACCGAACCGTTGTTCAAAACCATTTCCAGCGTGACGTCGTGCAAAGTCACCGGAACCACTTCGCCCTTGATTTTGATGATTTCCGAAACCTGTTCAAGCGCCCGATCAAAAGACCCGGAAACTTTTTCCAGCGCCGACAAAAACAAGTTGCCGAAGCTGTGGCCTTTCAAGACGCCGTTTTCAAAACGATAGTTCATCAGTTCCCGAATCAGGCGGGGCGACTCTGAAAGCGCCACCAGGCATTGCCTGATGTCTCCCGGCGGCAGAACGCCAAGCTCGTCGCGCAAAACTCCGGTTGAACCGCCGTCGTCAGTCATGGCGACAATCGCTTTCAAATCAAAGTTTGAGTACTGTTTCAGCGAAGACAGCACCGTATAGGTGCCAGTGCCGCCGCCCATGACGGCAACGATTTTTCTGCTTTTTTTGACCATTTTCCGCAAAAATTTGAAGAATATCAACTGCTTTATTATAGCTCAAATCGCGCCGGACAAAAATCAGGTTTGACTTCCGGAAAAAATATGGAAAAATAGAGCAACGCCATATGAATACTGAAAAAACAATCATCTCCCTCGGCGGTTCGCTGATTGTGCCGAACGGCGAGATTGATGTTTTGTTTTTGAGACAATTCAATCTTTTTATCAGAAAACAGCTGTCGGACAAAAACCGGCAGTTTTTTATTGTTGTCGGCGGCGGCACACTTGCCCGCCACTACCGCGACGCCGGCAGAAAAATCCTCAAACACGAACTGACAAAAGACGACCTTGACTGGCTTGGCATCCACGCCACCAGGCTCAACGCTCATTTAATCAGAACAATTTTTCGGGACAAAGCCCACCCTTTTATCATCAAACACTACGAGATTATCAGAAAAGTAAAAGAGCCGATTGTTGTCGCCAGCGGCTGGAAACCAGGCTGGTCAACGGATTACTGCGCAGTTTTGCTGGCCCAGGACTACGGCGCCAAAAACGTGATTAATCTTTCAGTGATTGACCGCGCTTACACCAAAGACCCGAAAAAAAATCGCCGCGCCAAACCAATCGACAGGATTTCCTGGAAAAACTTCAGAAAAATCGTCGGCAACCAGTGGCGACCGGGCATGAACGCACCGTTTGACCCGATTGCTTCAAAGTTGGCGGAAAAACTCAAGCTTCGCGTCACGATTTTAAACGGCCGTAATTTCGACAATCTCAAAAAGTTTTTGAACAAAGAAAAGTTTGTCGGCACGGTGATTGAATAGGTTTAACTTTTAAAGAAAGATGTTAAGATGAGTCCATTGCGGACTTTTATTCGCTGTTGCGGCTGAAAAACGGGCTGTAGTGTAATGGCAGCACGAGTCTTTTGGGAAGATTTAGTCCGAGTTCAAATCTCGGCAGCCCGACTGGTCTTACTATTAAAATAGGCCCATCGTTTCTGGTTCTGTAAAGCGAAACAATAGAAGCCGGGCAAAGATTCACCCGCGTTTTGTTTGTCTCGCCAAACGAGACAAACAAAACGCGCGAAAGGCATGCGAAAAATAAAGCAGTTTATTTTTCGCAGGCATTTCGCCCCCATAGTTCAATGGACAGAACGACTCCCTTCTAAGGAGTAGATGCGAGTTCGATTCTTGCTGGGGGTACTGAAAAAGAAAAACACGCCGTTTTGGGCGTGTTTTTCTTGACAAACCTTTTGTGGGCGACGAAGGAGTCGGACCTTCCACCTCTTCTTTATCAGAGAAGCGTTCTACCGCTGAACTAGTCGCCCAATAAGACCCATTCTATTTCAAACAACCTCAAAAATCAATCAGGGCTTTGGCGAAACTTTCGGGCTCGGAGAGGTTTGAAAAACCGGCGAGGGTGAGGGCGTCGGAACCGGAGAGGCAAAAATTGAAGCGTCTTTGACTTTTCTTAAACTTGCGGCTTTCTCCAGATTGTAAGCCGTGTCCGGAGAATAAATATTTTCTTTGTTGGAAAACACTTTGGCGATTATTCCGGTAATGAAAAATATTGAATAAACCACCAGGCTCAGCAAAAGCAGGCTGATGACCACGGCTGAAATCTCAAAATAATAATTCCTTGTTTTTTCAACTGCCAATTTGAAGCCGCCGGTTTTTTGCATATTGTTTATGTGAGTTTTACTGAATTATTTATGGTGAGGCCAGCCGAACTACTTTTTGTAAATTTTGCCGCTGGAGTTAATTTGATAACCGGATTCCGCTCTGATGATTTCCACGGAGCTGATCTGAATGAACTGCGGCGCGCTTTCCAGTTTTCTCAAAAAACCGGAAAAAGAATCAAGGCTACCGTTCAAAGTCAGGTTGAAGCCAATGCTGTTCAGGCCGGTTTCTTTGTCTTCGTGCTCCGAACCGAACGCGAATGACTGCTTCAGACCGAACTCCCTGGCCCAATCGCCGATTGAGCCGACAATCGCCAGAACTTCATCTTTTGACGGCAGCATTTTAAAAATCTTTTCCTGAATCGGAAGAACCTGCTTTTTTTGAATCTTCAAAATCGAAAAATTAGCGAACATCTGCTGGTTGCGGGAAATCTCTTCTTCCAGAGAAGCAATCTCTTTGGCCAGGCTGTTCAATTGGAAAAACAGAAAAATCAAAATCCCGACCAGAAGCAGGCTGATTGAGCCGCCGATAAAAAGCTGTTTTTTGAGATCTTTTTTAAAATCTATTTGTGACAACATGGATATACCCGTATTTTAACAGAGAATTAGAAAATCCCCAATCACTGTTTTAATGGCTTAAATTCCGCCAAAAAATCAGGAACGTTTTTTGACAATCGGATTGTATACTTTGTGCCAGTTCTAATCCTTCTTGAATACAAATTGGGTTGATAACCTAATTCCGAAAACAAAGAGTAAACGTCATTGATTAAATATTTAACATTGCTCGTAAAATTCACCATCTGATAACCCCTGTCAAAATACACAGGGCCGTCTGTTTCCACTAAACCCTTTAAACAAGAAATCATGGTGTTTCTACGATTCATGACCCAGTGCGGCACGCGAATTTTTTGTTTCGCCTTACTGCCACCGGACGCCCTCCATCCCAATAATTTTTCCCAGTGATTTGAATAACAGCTTACGTAAACACAGTTACCTTTCTGATTATGGACAGAAATCTTATTTTCCGGAAGCAGTTTTCTCAACGCCGCGCAAATAGATTCTATTAATCTTAGGTAAGCCGTATCACAGGTTATCCGCAACCTGACAGCTCGACCGTTGGGATTGGAAAGATTGCCGTCGCCGAGAGCAACTCCCACAACATAGGCGCGAAGCGCCGGATCGAGACTGATTGTTTTGGGACGATTTCTTTTGTCCATTAAAAATAAGTGCCTAGGGTGGGACTCGAACCCACATGCCTTGCGGCACACGATTTTGAGTCGTGCGCGTAAACCAATTCCGCCACCTAGGCAAAATGTGATTTCATTTTAGCTTCTTCTTGGAAAAAACTCAACAATTTGGGTCCCTGATTGGCGTGATATAATCTGTTTATGCAATCAAGCTCAATTTTTTATCTGGAAACCGAAAAAATCAAGCCGAATCCTTTTCAGCCGCGGCGCGAGTTCGACCAAGAATCTTTAAAAGAACTGGCGGACACCATCCGTGAGTTCGGCGTTCTTGAACCGTTAATCGTCACGCGCAAAGAATCGGAAACCGAATCCGGCCGAAACGTCGAGTACCAGCTTCTGGCCGGCGAACGCCGGTTAATGGCCGCCAAACTCGTCGGGCTTTCAACCGTGCCGGCAATCATCAAAGAAAACATTCAGGACCAGGAAAGACTTGAGATTGCTTTAATTGAAAACATTCAAAGAGAAGACCTGAATCCGATTGAAAAAGCCAAAGGCTTTGCCGGCTTAATGGATCAGTTCGGCCTGACTCAAAGAGAGGTCGCTTTCCGCGTCGGCAACTCGCGTGAAGCCGTCGCCAACACCCTGAGACTTTTACAGCTGCCTTCGGAAATCCAAAAAGCGCTGGAAGAAAAGAAAATCAGTGAAGGCCACGCCAGAATTATTTTGTCTCTGCCGGGTTCTGACAAACAAAGAATGCTTTTGGGACGGATTCTTTCTTACGGCCTGACGGTCAGGCAGGCGGAGATTGCCGGAAAAGAGTTGATGAAAGAAACCAGCTTCAACGCGCCGAAAAATGAGTTTGGCCTGACGAGCGAGCTTGAGTTGAAAGAAATGGAAAACAAGCTTGAAGAAACATTAAACGCCAAGGTGATGCTCCGGAAAAAAGGCGCCAAAGGAATTATTGCCATTAACTTCAACTCCCAGGAAGAGCTGGAAAATATCATCAAAAAAATCTGCGTTGAAAACGATTTTGACTTCAATTTCGACGAAAATCAAAAACCGGCCGAAGAACCGTCTCTGAAAGAAAAAGAGGAAAACGGTCAGCCGTTCGTTATTTAAGAGTTTTTAAAGCTTACTCGCCAAACATTACTCGTCGTCAGCTGGTTTTTTCCAACTCATAAAATTACACGCCGGCCAGCGGGAACAGCCGTAAAAAACCCTTTTCTTGGCTTTGGTCCGACGCAGAACGACTTTGCCGCCTTCTTTCGCGCCGCACTCGGGGCATAAAATTCCAAGGTCATGGTTTTGCTTCGGCAGTTTTTTGATGTTTGAACATTCAGGGTATTTTGAACAACCCAAAAACTCGCCGAACCGACCGTATTTCACCACCATCGGGCTGCCGCATTTGTCGCAGATTTCTTCTGACGGCCGTTCTGTCGCCTGGGCGCGAGTGACTTCAGTTTCTTTTTTCACCAGATTTTCATGAAACGGCTCGTAAAAGTTCTTTATCATTTTTTGCCAGTTTGTGCCTTTTTCGGCAATCTCATCAAACTCATCTTCAATCTTGGCGGTGAACTGATAATCAACAATGTCATTAAAATGGCTGACCAAGAGCTCGGTCACCAAAAATCCAAGGCTGGTTGCCTGTAAAGACTTTGATTCGGTCCGGGAAACATAATCGCGCAAAACCAAAGTGCTGATGATTGAAGCGTAAGTTGACGGCCGGCCAATGCCGAGCAGTTCCAAAGTTTTCACTAAAGACGCGTCGTTAAACCTTGCTGGCGGCTGGGTGAAGTGTTCTTCCGATTCCGGCTCTCTGATTTCCAGAGCTTCGCCGGGTTCAAGCCTTGGCAAAATCAATTCTTTGGCGGAGTTATTGGAAACTTTCAAGAACCCGTCAAAAACGATTTTTTGGCCGTTGGCTTTGAAATAATAATTGTTTTTCCCGGATTTTGACTCAACCACCGCGGCTTCCTGGACAATCACGGCTTTTGCCATCTGACAAGCAATAAACCTCCTCCAGACAAGCTCGTAAAGTTTTGCTTCTTTTGCTTCGTCGTTTTTCAGTTTAAACTCTTCCGGATTCAAAAAGGCGTTTGTCGGCCTGACGGCTTCGTGGGCTTCCTGCGCCATTTTGCTTTTGGTTTTGTAAAAATTCGGAGTTTCCGGAAGATAGTCTTTGCCGAAACTTTGCTGAACAAAGCTCCTTGCCTGAAGAACCGAGTCTTTTGAGAGATTGACTGAATCAGTCCTCATGTAAGTGATAAAGCCTTTTTCATAAAGCCGCTGGGCAAGCATCATCGTTTGTTTGGCTGAATAGCGCAGCCGGGCAAAAGAGTCTTGCTGCAGGGTGCTGTCAGCTCTTTTTTGTTTATTTCAAAGACGGAAGAGGTTGACGAAAAAAGATCTTTTAAAATCGCTTGAGATTTTTCTTCAGACTCAATCCCCGGCTCTTTAATTGTTTCTTGATTGATTTTAAAAAGCTCGGCTTTAAAACTTTCAGGCTTGCTTTTCAAACGCGAAAACTCGGCTTTAATCGTGAAATATTTTTCCGGGTTAAAGGCCTGAATCTCTTTTTCACGCTCAACCAAAAGCCGTAAAGCCGCTGACTGGACCCGGCCGGCAGACAAGCCGTATTTGATTTTTTTCCAAAGAAACGGCGAAAGCTCATACCCGACCAAGCGGTCTAAAATCCGGCGGGCCTGCTGGGCGTTGACCAAATCCATGTTTATTTTCCTTGGAGTTTTCAAAGCCTCTTCTATCGCCGGCTTGGTGATTTCATGGAACGCAATCCGCTGGTAGTTGTCTTTCAGATTCAAAGCCTGAGCCAAATGAAACGCAATCGCTTCGCCTTCCCGGTCTTCATCAGTCGCCAGAATCACGGCTTTTGAGTTTTGCGAAAGTTTTTGAAGTTTGGCGAGATTTTCTTTGGCTTTCGGAGAAACCACGTAAACCGGTTCAAAATTGTTTTCAATCTCAATCCCAAGCTTTGATTTCGGCAAATCCCGGACATGACCGAAAGAAGACTGAATCTCAAATCCGGAACCAAGAAAACCCGAGATGGTCCGGGCTTTTGTTGGCGACTCAACAATGATTAAAGTTTTCTCTGATTTTTTCGTCACTTAAATTGGATTTTTGTTTAGAAATTATCTCCCTTCGGGAGATGCCCCAAAGAGACAGATATTGGTAATTAGGAATTGTTTCTCTGAAACCTTCCGTCCTGCCTGCGCTTTAATATATTTTTTAATTCAAGAATTGTCAACAAGGAGCCAAGTTCGTTTGAAGACATCTTGGTCATCTCACAAAGCTCTTCAATGGTCCTGGGCTCGGACAAAAACTCCAAAACGCGCTTATGTTTTTCATCCAAATCAAAAAGATTGTTTTGCTTTAAAATCATTTTTTGAATCTCGGGAATGTTTTGAAACTCCTCCAAAATGTCTTCAATTGAGGCCGCGAGCTTGGCGCCTTCCTGAATCAAATGATTCGCGCCTTTGGAGTTCAAAGAAAAAATCTCTCCGGGAACGGCAAAAACTTCACGGCCCTGTTCAAGCCCGAGCCGGGCGGTAATCAAAGCGCCCGACCGAAGCTGGGCCTCAATCACCAAAACGCCGTAGCTCAAGCCGCTCATAATTCTGTCCCGCTGGGGAAAGTTCTGCTTCATCGCCGGGTAGTTTTCCGGAAACTCGGAAATAATCGCGCCAGTTTTCAGGATTTCTTCGCCGATTTTCCGGTTGGTCATCGGCGTAATCGAATCAATACCAGAACCCAAAACCGCAATCGTCCTTTTTTTACAGGACAAAACCTCCTGATGGACGACCGCGTCAATGCCCAAAGCCAAACCGGAAACAATCGTGAATCCGGCTTCACACAAGCCGCGGGCGAAATATTTGGCGGCTTCAATGCCGTAAGCCGAGGGCTTTCTGGTGCCGACAATCGCAAAACACGGCTCATCAGCTTTCAGCTCGCCGCGCAAAAAAATCTTTTCCGGCGGATCATTAATCTCTTTGAGCAATGCCGGATACAAATGATTGTTCAAGCGCAGTTCTTGGATCATCTCACAAAAATAATCTAATCAAAAAGGCATCAGTCATAAAATTCGTTCTTAATCAAAGTGGGCATGCCAGAGTTTAATTACCCTCACGGGTAATTAAACAACCAAGAACCAATCGTATGTCTACCCGCTTAACCATGTGCGTCTGGAGGAGTTGGGATATCCTCATGGATATCCCAACAACCCCCGGCCTCACCATAACAGACAGTGGGCATGCCAGGACTCGAACCTGGAACCAATCGTGTATAAGACGATTGCTCTGCCGTTGAGCTACATGCCCAAAATAAAATAATCCCGAAGGCTTAGCATCGGGATTATTTTATCACAGTTTACTGACGAGTGGTTCTCTTTTTTTCTTTCCTCATCATCTCTTCAAACTCTTCTTTTTCAACTGTTTCCTTTTCAATCAAGCGTTTGGCGAGCTTGTCCAAAAACTTTCTTTTTCGCAAAATGATTTTTTTCGCTTTGACGAAAGCGTCGTTAATCAAACGTTTGACCTCGCCGTCAATCTCTTCGGCGACTTTTTCGGAATAATTTTTCTCCATCACCAGATCCCGGCCCAAAAACACCAGTTCGTCCGACCTGCCGAAAGACTGCGGACCGATTTTTTCCGACATGCCGTAATGCATCACCAATTTCCTGGCTTGTTCGGAAACTTCTTTCAAATCATTGCTGGCGCCGGTCGTCAGATCTTTGAAAACAATTTTTTCCGCGGCGTAGCCGCCGAGCATCACTGCCAGCTCATCCAATAAATGCTTTTGTGAATAAAGATGCGTGTCTTCAACCGGAAGCTTCAAAGTGTAGCCGGCGGCCCGTCCGCGCGAAACAATTGAGATTTTATGAACCGAATCAGTGTTCGGCAAAAAACCGGCAAGCAGAGCGTGACCAGCTTCATGAAAAGCCGTGATTTCTTTTTCTTTCTGGGTCAAAATATGGCTTTTCCGTTCCGGTCCAAGAATGACTTTTTCCATGGCTTCCATCATGTCTTCGTGAAAAATCTCTTTCCGGTTTTTCCTGGCCGCCCAGATAGCCGCTTCATTAACCAGATTGGCCAGATCCGCTCCGGAAAAACCCGGGGTCCGTTCGGCAATTCTTTTAATGTTGATGTTTTGCCCGGATTTTTTATTTGCCATGTGAATCTGCAAAATCTCTTCCCTTTCTTTGACATCCGGCAGATCAAGAATCACCCGGCGGTCAAATCTGCCCGGCCTCAGCAAAGCCGGGTCTAAAACGTCCGGCCGGTTAGTCGCGGCAATGACAATAATGTTTGTTTCCCGGTCAAAACCGTCCATCTCAACCAAAATCTGATTCAAAGTCTGTTCTCTTTCGTCATGGCCGCCGCCAAGGCCAGAGCCTCTTTGCCGGCCGACAGCGTCAATCTCATCAATGAAAATGATTGACGGCGAAGCTTTTTTCGCGGTGTTAAACAAATCTCTCACCCGGCTGGCGCCGACGCCGACAAAAAGCTCAACAAACTCCGAACCGGAAATATGGAAAAACGGCGCCTGGGCTTCACCAGCCACGGCCCTGGCCAAAAGAGTTTTGCCCGTGCCTGGAGAACCCATCAACAGCACGCCGCGCGGAATCCGGGCGCCGACGTCAAGGAATTTTTGCGGATTTTTCAGAAAATCAACCACTTCTCTCAGCTCTTCTTTGGCTTCTTTCAATCCGGCAACGTCTTTAAAATTGATTTTTTCTTTCGGGTTGGCGAAAAGCCTGATATTGGCGCGCGAAAAACTGAAGTTCTGACTCATGCCTTTTTGCGCCTGACGCGACATGTACCAAAAGATTCCAAAAATCAGCAAAAACGGCAGAACCACCTGAACCAGGATTGAAAGCCAGAAAAGCCCGCCAAAAATGTTTGAGCTCATCTCAATCTCGACTTTGGCGATTTCTTTCGGCTGAATGCCGTAATTCGCCAGGGTTTCGGTCAAAGACGCTTCTTTTTCTTTTTCCGAGTTAAACTCTTTACCCTGCTTGTCCGTGATTAAAAGAGTGTCGTCGCTGACTTTGATTTTGGCGACTTCTTCCAGCTGGATTTTTCTGGCCAGTTCCGACAAAGAGATTTTTTCCGGGCTTTGGGTTTTTGACCCGGTAAAAAAAGAAAAAACCAATGACAAAAGCATCAGAATCAAAAGCGCGGAAAACAGGTTTTTGAAAAAAGTGTTTAAAATTTTCATCGCGGGGTCATAGAATTAACATTATATCTTAAAAGACGAGTTTTTCCAAACTCTATTACTCTGTTTAAATATTCAAAATCACGTCGCCCTAGACGCTCTCCACCAGCTCGGCTTTTTCGCAGATGAACTTCAGTTCGCCGTGCTGGGAATCAAGCTTGCCTTCAATCAAAATAACGTTGTCTTCCTGCCAAACATGGGGACTTTTTTCAAGCGTGCTCGGGAAAACAACCACCTCAATTCTGGTGTTTGAGTAATCGTCGACTTTGGAAAAAAGCATTGGCTTGCCGGTTTTCGTCAAAATCCTCTGGCACGAAGCAATCACGCCGCCGATCTTCATTCTTCTTCCGGAAAAGTTTTTGTTGTTTGAAACCACTCCGGCCAGAGGCGTCGCCAGTTTGGCAAAAATATTCTGGTAGCCGGACAGAGGATTGTCCGAAAGATACAGCCCAAGATATTCTTTCTCCCAAGCCAGTCTTTCTTTTTTTGAAGCCGGCTCAACTTGCGGCAGCCTGATGACTGATTTTGCCGCGCCCAAACCGAACAGCCCCATTTGATTTTGATTGCTGTTTTTTGAAAAGCCCGAAGCAAATCTTAAAATCTCATCCAGGCCCGCCAGAAGCTGGGCTCTTTCGGCAAACTCATCAAAGGCGCCGGCCTTAATCAGGCTTTCCATGGTTTTTTTGTTGATGATGTTTTTCGGCATCCGTTCGACAAAGTTAGTTAAAGACAAAAACGGACCGTTGTTTTTCCGCTCGTCTTGAACCGCTTCGGTGACACCGACACCAACGCCCTTAATCGCGGCCAGAGAAAACACAACTTCCCCGGTTTCCGGCACGACGCCAAACTCAACGAAAGACTTGTTGATGTTCGGCGGCGTGATTTTAATGCCCAGGCGATAACATTCGTTGACTTCCATGGCCACGCGATCAAGGTTGCCGAAATCAGTCGTTAAAAGCGCCGCCATGAAAATGTTCGGATAGTTGGCTTTCAGATAAGCGGTTTGATAAACAATCTGGGCGTAGCAAGCCGAGTGGGCGCGGTTAAAGCCATACCTGGCGAACGGCTCAATAAACTCCCAGACTTTTGTCGCCAACTCCAAAGAAACATTGCTCGTTTTCATCGCCCCCGAAATAAACTTGTCTTTTTGCTCGTCAAGCAAAGATTTGATTTTCTTGCCGACGGCTTTTCTCAAAATGTCGGCCTGCGCATAAGAAAATCCGGCGAACTTCCGCGTGATTTCCAGCACCTGGTCTTGGGTGACAATCACGCCGTAAGTTTTTTCCAAAATCGGCTTCAAATCCGGATGGAGATACCTGACTTCTTTTTTGCCGTGCTTGGCGGCGATGAAATCCGGGATTGAGTCCATCGGGCCGGGGCGATAAAGCGCAATCATGGAAAGAATGTCCTCGAAGCTTGTCGGCTTCAACTCTCTCAAATACCTCTGGATACCGGAAGACTCAACCTGAAACAAGCCAATTGTCTGGCCTTTGGAGAGCATGGCAAAGGTTTTTTTGTCGTCGTCGGGAACGCTGTTGAAATCAATTTCCTGGCCGTGGATTTTTTTGATGATTCTCAGGGCGTTTTTGACGGTTGTCAGGTTTGCCAGGCCCAAAATGTCGATTTTGACCAAACCAACGTCCTGAATTGAATGCATTTCATACTGGGTGCAGATGTTTTTGTCACCCCGGGCGGCAAACTGCAAGGGCGTGAACTCAGTCAGCTCGCTTTGAGCAATGACAATGCCGGCGGCATGAGTTGAAGCATGTCTGACCACGCCTTCAAATCTTTTCGCCAGGTCCATGACGTCTTTGGCCTCGGAGTTTGAGTCGTAAAGTTCTTTGAGTTCTCTGGACGATTCCAACGCCTGGTCAATCGTGAAGTTAAACGGAATCAATTTGGAAATCTGGTCTCCCAGACTGTAAGGCTTGCCCAAGGCGCGGGCAACGTCCCTGACCGCCAACCTGGCTTTCATGACGCCGAAAGTCAAAATCTGGGCGACTTTATTTTCGCCGTATTTTTGTTCAATGTACTTAATCACCTCGTCCCGGCGGTTATCCTGGAAATCAAGGTCAATATCCGGCAGGTCGTTCCGTTCAGAGTTCAAAAACCGCTCAAAAATCAGATTGTATTTAATCGGGTCAATGTCCGTGATGCCGACGGCGTAAGACACGACGCAGCCGGCGGCCGAGCCCCGGCCCGGACCAACAACGATTCCCTGCGATCTTGACCAGTTGACAAAATCCTGGACAATCAAAAAATAATCAGCGTATCCTTTGCCGATAATCACTTCGAGTTCGTATTCGGTCCGGTCTTTGATTTCCTGGCTGATTTCCGGATACCTTTTTGCCAGACCCTCATAAACAAGTTTTCTCAAAAAACTTTCCGAAGTTTCGCCTTCGGGCAAAGGAAAGATCGGCAAAAAAGGTTTGCCGATCTCTATCTTTAAATCGCACTGCTGCGCAAGTTTGTTTGTATTTTCAAACGCGCAAACCATATCAGCGTCATTTTTGACATACTCCCAGATAACTTCCGGATCTTTAATGGAAAAATCCGCCATCTTCATTGACATTCTCTCTTTGTCGTCAATCTCGGAGTTGGTTTGGATTGAAAGAAAAACATCGTGGGCTTCGCGGTCTTCGGGGTACGGATAGTGCGAGTCCGCGGTGATAATCATCGGCAAACCGTACTCTTTCGCCAATTTTCTGATTTCTTGATTGACGGTTTCCTGTTCCGGAATTTCCGGATGATGCTGAAGCTCCAGATAAAAATTTTCTTTACCGAAGATTGAAAGATACTCTTCCATCAGCCTCGGGACATCATGTTTCCGGCCGCGCAGAATCGCCCGCGGAATCTCGCCGGACAAACAGCCGGAAGTAACGATCAAACCTTCCGAGTACTGGCGCAAAATATTTTTATCAATTCTCGGTTTGTAATAAAAACCTTCAAGGTGGGCCTTCGAGACCAGCTTCATCAGATTTTTGTAGCCGGTCAGATTTTTGGCGAACGCCAAAAAGTGAAAATATCCCCGGTCAAGCTGGGGCTCTTTGTCATGCATCGTTCGCGACGCCAGATACATTTCACAGCCGACAATCGGTTTCAAGCCGGCCTCCAGAGATTTTTTATAAAACTCAACCGCGCCGTACATCACCCCGTGGTCGGTCAAAGCAACCGAGGTCATTCCCAGACTCTTCACTCTTTTTATGATGTCATCAATTTTTGACATGCCATCGAGAAGCGAGTAGTGTGAGTGAAGATGAAGGTGTGTGAATTCCATGGTAAGAAGATGATTATCAGTCCTGATTTTAAACAAGAAAGAAAAGTTTGGCAATATCAAAAAAAGCTCATCATTGCTGTTGATGAGGCCGGCCGCGGATCTTTGGCCGGTCCGGTTGTCGCCGGAGCATTTTTCATCAAAAAGGTCAATTCAAAACCGCTCAAGCCGCCGATAAAGATCAAAGACTCAAAACAGCTCTCGCCAAACCAAAGAGAGGTTTTGTTTGCCTGGCTGAAACAGCAAAAAAACTTCGACTGGGCAGTCGGTTCAAGCAATCACAGAACCATTGATAAAATAAACATCCGCCAAGCGAACTTTTTGGCGATGAAAAAAGCGATTAAAAAACTGGAATTGAAACAAAAAAGTTTTTCGGTTTTCGTCGACGGCAATGACAAAATTCCGAACCTTTTGCAAAAACAGTTTACGTTTGTCAAGGGCGACGCCAAAATATTTTCTTTGGCTTGCGCTTCAATCGTCGCCAAGGTGGCGCGCGACAAAATCATGATTCGTCTGGCGAAAAAATATCCGCAGTACGGATTTGAGATTCACAAAGGCTACGGCACCAAGCTTCATTTCAAAAAAATAAAAAAACACGGCTTATCGCCGGTCCATCGCAAAACTTTTCTGAAAAAACTCAATAAAAAGTAAATTCTTTTCTTATTTTCTCAACGAGTTTTTTAACTTGTTTGGCAATCGGCTTTGAAGAATCTACCACTAAAAAAGTTTGTGGCATTAATCGTTCATAGTTGTATTGCTTTGAAGATCTCAAAAAATGCTCAACCGCTTCTTGCCTCGTCGCCAACAAGCCGCCTCTTTTCAGAGACAACCATTTTTTGTTATTCAATTTGGTGATGACGAATTTTTTCGGCGCGACCACACGAATCAAAAACAACCTGAGGTTAAACTTCTTAATCAGTTTTTTCGCCCACGCCAAGTGTTCAGAGCTTGAAGCGAAGTTCGCATCAATAACCAGGCTGAGTTTTTGTTTCAAAAGATAAACTGCGACTTTTTCCAGCAAATGACGCCTTTCCAGCAAGGCTTCAATAAAATCGACATCGAAGCCGCGCCTCCTCAATAGAATTCTCAGCTCGTCATTGGCGATCCTGACCAATGGCAGTTTTTTGGCAAAAACTTTCATGACCGTGGTCTTGCCGACGCATGACGGACCATAAGGAACAATGATGACCTGCGGCTGAATCCTCTTTTTAGGCTTTTCCAGCGACAAGACATACTCCTTAACGAAAGGATTAGTCTTAAAATTTTTAGTTTTCATTTTTGTGCTCGCACTGAGCTTGTCGAAGTGCCGGAGGGCGGAATCGGACCACCGACGCTTGGTTCTTCAGACCAACGCTCTACCACTGAGCTACTCCGGCGTGAAACCAGTATAAAAACTTTTTCCCCAAAATACAAGCGAGCTTAAATCTTCATTGAAAATTGTAAATTGGCAATTGAAAATTATTCAAGGTGAACTCTTTGCCGGAAACTTTCGAGTTCGTTTTTTAACAGCGACAACTGGTCAAGCTTTGGCAGACACGCTTCGGCCAGTTTTCTTGCCAAAATCACCAGCTTCAAATCTTTCAACGCGTTTGTCGCCATGTCCGGAATGCCCGACTGCTGAACGCCGAAAAACTGGCCCGGACCGCGAAGCTTCAGATCTTCTTCAGCCAGACTGAAACCGTCAAAAAATTCACTGAACGCTTCCAGTCTTTTTTGGCTGGTTTGGGACTCTGATTCAGTCAGCAAAAAGCAATAAGATTGTTTTTCGCCTCGGCCGACCCGGCCCCGGAACTGGTGCAGCTGCGCCAAACCGAAATGTTCCGCGCCTTCAATGACCATGACCGTCGCGTTCGGCACGTCAATGCCAACCTCAATCACTGAGGTGGAGACCAGGATGTTGAGTTTGTTTTCGGAAAATTCAAACATCACTTTTTCTTTTTCGCTCGGCTTCATTTTTCCATGCAAAAGCCCAAGGCTTAAATCCGGAAAAATTTCATTTTTCAGTTTTTCATACTCTTCTTTGACAGCTTTGGCGTCTAAATTCAAAAATCTCTGGTAATCCAGTTCAAGCTCCGGTTTTTCAATTCTCGGACAGATAACAAAAACCTGTTCGCCTTGACTGACCCGTTCGCGGATAAACCGATAAAGCTCTTGCCTTTTATCCGGCGCCATCAATTTTGTTTCAATTCTTTTCCGGTTTTTCGGCATCTCAGAAATTATGGAAATATCCAAATCCCCCCACAAGCCCAAAGCCAGAGTCCTTGGAATCGGCGTCGCTGACATACTTAGGAAATGAGGAATTAAGAGTTGTGAGTTGTGAGTTACGGGTTTGTCTTTCTCATTATTCTTTATTCCTGATTCATTATTCACAAGCAATTGCTGCCTTTGTTTGACGCCAAAACGGTGCTGTTCGTCAACCACCACCAGGCCAAGTTTTGGAAAATCAATGTCTTTTTGGAGCACGGCTTGAGTGCCGATAACAATAATCGGCTTACCTGAAGCAATGATTTTTTTCAGGCTCGGCTTGGCTAACTCGCCTTCCATGTCTTCCGAAAAAATCTTCGCCTGCTTGGCCACCAGCAGAGCAATCTCAATGTTTATATTTTTCAAAACCCTGCTTGCCGTCTGAAAATGCTGACGCGACAAAATCTCGGTCGGCGCCATCAACACACCCTGCCAACCGGATTTGGCGACTAAAGCCAAAGCAATCAAAACCACAATCGTTTTGCCCGAACCAACGTCGCCGTTCAAAAGCCGGTTCATCGGATAATTCTTGTTCAGGTCTTTGATAATCTCCCACAAAGCCTGTTTTTGCGTCTGGGTCAGCTCAAAGCCCAGCTCCGCCAAAATGCTTTTGACAAACTCAATATCCATGGCAATTTCCGGAGCTTTGAAAGAAGCGTTCTTGCTTCTGGCTTCCAAAAGCAGAAACTGAGTCAGAAAAATCTCTTCAAACGCAAAACGCTGTCTGGCGATTGAAGCCATTTCTAAAGAACTCGGAAAATGAACTTCCTGAATCGCGGTTTTAAAATCAATCAGTCCTGCTTGTTCAATCACGGAACGCGGCAGAAAATCCGGCAGGTTTTTGCCGACGTCAATCGCCGGCTTGAGCAAAAACCTCAAGCCGCGCGAAGTCAGACCTTTGGTCTCCGGATAGACCGGAATCAAACCCGCCGTATGTTTCAATTTTTCAAAATGAATCTCGGTTTCTTCAATCTCTGACGCGTTTCGGGAAATGACTTCAAAAACCGGCGACTGGAAAAATATCTTTTTGTCCCTTTCCGCGAGTTTTCCGGAAACAATCACCAAAATTCCTTTTTTCAAGCTTCTCATTAAAAACGGCTGGCCGAACCAGACAATGCCGATGCTCCCGGTTTCATCCTGCAAAACCGCTTCCGTGATAAACAAACGTTTTTTAAAAGATTTTCTGGTCTTTAATTTTTCGATTTTCCCGAAAACCGAACAAACTTCGCCAGAACTGACTTCACTGATTTTTTTCAAGTGCGAAAAATCTTCGTAGCGCGACGGAAAATGACGCAGCAAATCGCGGACGGTTTTCAACCGCAGTTTAACCAGCTTTTTCTGGTAATAGGGCCCGATGCCTTTCAAGGACTCAAGCGATTTGTCTAACAAAGACTCTGCCATGCTTTTATCTTATCACTACAAACAAAAAAGCCGCAGTTGCCTGCGGCTGTATTAACTTATGTCCTGCGAGCACTTCAAGACAACGAGCGTCTCCCAACGAAGCAATTTTAGCTCACAGGACAAAGGCCTGGAGATGTGAATCACCCAAAGACCACGAGGCGTCATCGGGCGAAAGCCATCTTCGGCGACTGAAGAATATTTCCGAATCCGGGTTGGGACCGGAAAGGAAGCCTTGAATCTTGCTAAAGCCTGGAACATACGGCCTCCTTATGTCGCCATTACGGGAATATATACCCTTAACTCTGTTTTGTAAATCCTTGAAACTTTATTCAAAAGAAACAATCTCAAAACTCAGTTCGTTAAAAGCCACGGTTTCGCCGATTCTTTTGTCAGACAGAATATCTCCTATTGGTGAGGTGAGGGCAACGACTAAAACTTCAATGCCGTCAACTTTAACTGTAAATCCGCCGCTGCCCTCGGGAACCAGGAAAAAACTTTTCTCTTTGCCGCTTTCTTTAACAACAACCAAAGACCCAGGGGCGGCCGTCAGCCCCGACTTTCCGCCAAGGTTTTTCAAAAAACTCGCGGCTGAATCAAGGGTCGCGACTTCCCGGTTAAGCGCGCCAGCCATCATGTTAAACTGCGTCCTTGAAGAATCAGACCAGGACTCCATGCTTTTGGAAGACTCGCTGGCTGATTTTCTTAAATCTTCAACGCTTTTGTTCAGCTCAAGCTTCTTTTTGTCAAGCTCTTGTAAAACTAAATTGATTATTTTTTGTTTATTCAAAGGTTTCATCAAACCAATTATAACAAACCCCCGCCAAAGGCGGGGGTTTGTTATCAAGAAATTATCCGAACAGGATTCACCTGTTTTCGGAACTCTCCAAGCTGGTGTTGTGCATCCAAACCATATACCACGCGAACACCCAGGCAAAAACAAACACCAAGGCCGCACCCCAGAAATAGCTTAACCAGCTGCCCCAAACAAATCCGGGAATCGTTTCAAATAAAGCATGGTGCAGTTCCACTCCCCTTTGCGTACGCCAGGGCAGATAACCACCCAAGACGCAAGCCCAGTAAGCAATCTCGCCTCCCAGAACACACAACCAACCATAACGTTTTAAAGAAAGCATAAGTTTATATAAAGCTTTAATTATTTCGACCAAAAAGTTTAGAGTTTCGCCCTTTTCAAAAGCAAAGCGTTAAAAGCGACAATAACCGTGCTCAAAGACATCAAGACTGCCGCCAGCGCCGGCTGAAGCAAAATCCCTTTAAAAACCAGAACTCCGGCGGCCAAAGGCATGGCCACGACATTATAGCCAGTCGCCCAGAACAGATTTTCCATCATTTTTTTATAAGTCATCCGGGACAGTTTGATAATCTTCACGATGTCGCGCGGATCGTTTTTCACCAGAATAATTCCGGCTGATTCAATCGCGACATTCGTGCCGGCGCCAATGGCCACGCCCAGGTCAGCCTGAGTCAGGGCCGGCGCGTCATTAATGCCGTCGCCGACCATGGCCACTTTCAAACCGCGGGACTGCAGCTCTTTGACTTTTGTTGATTTCTGTTCGGGCAAAACTCTGGCAAAGAATTCGTCAATGCCGATTTCCCGGGCCACCCATTGGGCGACTTCAACTGAATCGCCGGTAATCATCGCGGTTTTTATTCCCATTTGTTTCAGTTCGTGAACCGCTTGTTTTGATTCATCACGAATCATATCCGTCAAAACAATCGCGCCAAGAACTTCATTTGCCGAAATAACAAAAATAACGGTTTTCCCCTGTGCTGAAAGTTTTTTAACTTCACTGGTTGTTTGAAAGTTGCTGTTTGAAACACTGCCGGTAATTTCTTCACCGCCGACCAAAAGTTCTTTGCCATTGACGTTCCCTTTTACGCCTTTGCCCGGCAAACGCTGAAAATTATCAACTTTCAAGAGCTCAAGATTTCTTTTTCGCGCTTCAGCAACCAGCGCTTTGGCGGCCGGATGCTCGGAATAAAAATCAAGTGAAGCCGCCAGCTGCAGGATTGAGTTTTCGTCAATCCGGGTTTTGCTTTCCGGGTTTTGAATAATGCCCGCCACGCCAAAACTTCCCTGGGTCAGCGTGCCGGTTTTATCAAACAAGACAATCTCTATATTTCGGGCAGATTCCAAAGCCAGTCTTTGCTTGACCAAAAAACCGTTTTGCGCGGCTTTGGTCGTGGAGATTGAGGCCACCAAGGGCACCGCCAAACCCAGAGCGTGCGGACAGGCAATCACTAAAACCGAAACTAATCTTTCCAAAGCAAAATTAAACCCGGCTTTCAAAAACAGCCAGGCGCCGAACGCCAGACTGCCAACGCCCAAAGCCGTTAAGGTCAAAACAAAAGCCGCCTTGTCAGACAAAACCTGAAGCTTTGATTTTGACGCTTGAGCTTCAGCCACCAGCTTCATCACTCCGGCTAAAAAAGTGTTTTCGCCGATTTTTTCAATCTTGACCAGCAAACTGCCGTCGCCGTTAATCGTGCCGGCGATAACCTCGCTTGATTCCTGCTTTTTGACCGGACGAGATTCGCCAGTCACCATTGACTCGTCAACTTCAGAGTTTCCCTGCGCCACCCTGCCGTCAGCAGCAATTTTTTCTCCCGGCTTAACCAAAATCACGTCGCCAACCTTTAACTCAGAAATATTGACCAGTTTTGTTTTAATATTGGTTCCTTTTGACAGTTCGTTGCTTAAAACCAGCTCGGCTTTGTCCGGCAAAAGCTTTGACAGCTCTTTCAGCGCGTCCTGAACGCCTTTAACCGCTCTCATCTCCAGCCAATGGCCCAAAAGCATAATCGTAATCAGGGTCGTCAGCTCCCAAAAAAGCGACTCGCCGCTTTTCAGCAAAACCGCAAAAACACTGAAAATGTACGCAGCGCTGATTGCCAGGGCAATCAGACTCATCATGCCCGGCAGCTTTGATTTAAGTTCGGAGATTGCGCCTTTAATAAAAATACTGCCGCCGTAAAAAAACACGACGGAACCGAGAATCAAGGAAACAATCTGGGAAACATTTTTGTCAACGCTAAAACCAAAAAATTCCTGGACCACGTCAGAAACAAAAACCACTGGCAGGGTCAAGGCCAGGCTCAGCCAGAATTTTTTAATGAACATCTCCAAAGAATGTCCCGCGTGCTTGTCGGATTTCGGATATCGGATATCTGATATCTGATTTCGGACTAAAACCATGCCGCAAAGCCGACACTTGCCGGGCATATCCGATTTTATTTCCGGATGCATCGGGCAGGCGTAAAGATTTTCGCCGTGATTTCCGGCTGTTAGGCTTTTTTCCTGATGTTCAGAACGAGTGTTCATTTTTCTTTATTTATTTCTTTTTTAACCATTAAAACCAGCCACCAGACAAAGCCAATAAGAAAAACAACAAAAACTGCTTCGCGCCAGAAAGCTCCGGCCAAAAACCGGTTCAGGTTCATGGCCCAAAAATAAATGTTCTGGCCGATCTCCATGCCTTTTTCCGGCACGACCACTTTGCCAGTCAAAGCCAAAAAAATTATCAAAGCGCCGAAAACAATCATGGTCAGGCCGCCGATTAAATCACCAAGCCTGACGCCTTTGATGTTTTTATCAAGAGCCCGGCTGAAACCGGAAAGCCAGTTTGTTTTCATCAGCAGCGCCGCGATAAACAAAGGTGAGACCATGCCCAAAACATAGCTTAAAGCCACCAGAACTGCCTGGAACAGCGACGGCGACAAAGACACCACTGTCAACGCGCCGGCCAAAACCGGCGCGCAGCAGGAACTCGCCAAACCGGAAACCACGCCCAAACTAAAGATTGAGCCATAGCCGGCTGAATCGCCCAAAGAAAGTTTCGGCGACCAGGCAGGCATCGGCAGCTTGAACTTTCCCAGAAATAAGATGCCGGCAATTATCATAATCAGCCCGCCAACAACATAAGTCTGGGTATGCCAGATATTAAACCAAAAAACAATCGTTCTGATGCCCAGGGCGACAGGCAGCATGACTACGGCAATGCCCAAAGAAAAAAACAGCGTCCCCAAAACCACTTTAATTCTTCTTTGAAAAAGCTGTGAAAGATACGCCGGCAGCAAAAAAGAGATGCAGCAGGGCGCAAATAAAGCAATCACGCCGGAAACAAAAGCGACGACAATTGAAGGAATGAGCAAAATCGAAATCTCCATCAGTTATTTGACAAAAGCTTTGACTTTCAACTCAACGCTCGGCATTTTCGGATCGGAAGTTTTAAAAAGCAAAGACCTTTCAACGCTACCATAAACCGGCATGACCGACGGCTTGTAAATCACCTGAATCTTTACTTCTTCGCCCGGGTTCAACTCTTGCCGCCACCAAAAATCGCCCGGGGCCATATGCGCCCGCATATTGAATGTCGGCGAAACCGCTTCGCCAAAAACAACTCTTCCGTAAGTGCAGTTACAACTGGTTTCAAAGTTAGTCAAAACCACAGCCCCATCACCTTTGTTTTTCAAAATAAACTCGCCGGTTTTCACTTCGTCAACCTTCATCTCGCCAAGGTCAACGACAAACCTGTCCAGAACAACCTGGGCTTGCTGATTATTGGCGTTTACCGGCAACGGGCTGGCTTTACTTTGCCAATAAAACAATCCGCCAAGCAAAACTGCGGCCAGGCCAATGACAATCGCGTTGTTGCTGATTTTCATGCTTTTATTTTACTTTTAATTTGTTTTATCCGCCAGGAACAGATTAAACTCCGCAGCTGCCGCCGCTTTTAAACTCGGCCGGCTCAACCTGTTTAAGAATGTTCGTATAACCAAAACTTGAAGAAAAGCTTTCACCCAAAGCGAGCTTCGGGTCAACCTGGCTCCAGGAAAGGTTCTCTTTTTCCTTGAAATACTTGGCAATCGTCAGATATGTATCCGGAAACCAGTAAGCATTGACTTTCAGCGCCACCTGGAACATCTGTTCTTCGGAAAAATCATTTGCCGCCAAAATCTCCAATAGACCGAGCATCGCCATGCCGTGGTTGCAGTCCGGAAAATAAGTCGAGTTGCCACAGCAGGGCCGATAAATCCCTTGGGAAACATTAACCACTCTTTTCTGCTGTTCCGGCGTCAAAACAACCATTTGGTGCTTGCTGTAATGATTCATGGCTTTGTCCTTCGCCAAACTCCAGCCGCCGGTTGACGCGAAATTACCGGTGGAACCCCGCTCAGACATCGGACCGTTTTCCAAAATTTCGTTTTTGTTCGCCAAGCCAAATCCCCACAAAACATTCAGCCAGAAACCCGAATTTTCCTGAGTCATTTTAATGTAACTGTTATCCCCGGCAAATAAAATGTTTTTTTGCTCGTCAGTCAAACCGCCGCGGCTCTGATAAATCTCTTCAAACTTGGCTTTGTCAATGACGCCGTTTTCCACCATTTGCTTGCCAAGATTATTCCAGTTAACCGGAATCACTGTTTCTTCTGGCAGAACTTCGTCCAAAGATTTGAAGTCAAGCGCCGCGACTTTTTCACCGCTGTTTTTGTCAAGGTTGTATTTCAAAGATTCAAAATCAGTAAAATAACCCCAAAACGCAAAACCCAAAATGCTCAAAACACCGACCAGCGGCCAAAAATTTTGTTTCAGTTTATTCAGCATAATCATTTATTGGCTAATTTAACGACTTTAAGAATCTCTTTAATCATTTCTTGTTTGCGTTTTTCGTCGCGCGAACCAATGGCTTCGCGAAAACAAGTATTCAGGTGATTTTCCAAAAGTTTTTCGTGGGCCGAACGCAACAGCCCAACAACCGCCAGGTTCTGTTCCATAATCCTGACGCAATAAACACCTTCGTCAATCATCTGAATGATTTTTTTGACCAATGACTGGGCTTTTCTTAAAGCAATCAAAGTTTGTTTTTTTGTTGAAGGATTTTGTTTCATCCCCGCAGTAGGTTTTTCATTAATTTTTAGCTTCGAATGTTAATAAACTTGATTATCTCTATATGGTGCAAACTTGCTTAAAGCATCATTATCCCGCAGCTTCAAGGCAGCAAAAAATACTGAGAAGCCTGTCTGCCACAGGCAGGCTGTCAAAAATTCACTGCGGGGTCATCTTTTCATTATCGCTTCCTTTGCCGGAAAGTCAATACCCCCAGTGGGGGTATTGACAGCGGAAAACAACCGACAAAACCAGGCGCTTGTAAAATCCGAAAACAAGAGTTATATTTTTATCAGCAACGGATGGGTTTGGGCCGCGGCCCACTCCATAAGTATTCTCCATAACTGGTGACTGGCTGGGCCGCCCGCCCAGCTGAAGATGTTTGACCGAACATCGCGCCCCGCCAAGAGGGCGCGCTAAATCAGAAAGACCGCCGATAAGTCAGGGTTTTCGCTCGGCTGCGTCCCAAGAATCGTCCGTTGCTTTGCTCTTTTTATGCCTTTATCAGGCGAAAACCTCCCGCAATGCGGGAGGTTTTTATTTCCAAAACCAAAACACTTTGGCTTTATTTCTTTATCTGCTTCCAAAGCCAGGCGCCCAAAAGAACCAGATCAACAATCACCACCAGCCAGGTGATGAAACAGAAAAAACCAAAACCCGACATCATGCTCCAGTTATAACCATATGGCATCATAAAAGTTTTTTTGAAATTAATTAGCCGACCTTGCTTAATCGCCGCGCAGGTCTGACGGAGAGGGCGAGATTCGGTCAGGAATATTTTGCTTGCCGCCGCTCGCAAAATTTCACGACCCTGGCTCACAGTCCCTCGTGGGCTCGGGACACTGCTCCGCCTTTCGAATCCCGACGTCCCGCAAGCAGTTGCGGGACTCTCCCATCCTCGCAACTTCGTTGCTGCGGAGAGGGCGAGTACCCTTCGTTAAAACTTCGGATTACTTTTCCGCCCCTCCTTAAAATCCTTCTCTAAACCTCTGCCGTTGCTATTCCGAATCCGCCAACTGGCGGAAAAGGATAGCGGTGGGGGCGAGATTCGAACTCGCGATGCCCTTTCAGGCATTCTGGTTTTCAGGACCAGCACATTAAACCGCTCTGTCACCCCACCGTGTTGATTTTTCTTAACCAACTTTTCTCTAAAAAATGTTCTTCGTAATGACAATTGGGGCAAATTAACTCCAAATTTTCAAGCCCGTCGTTGAGCTTATTCCTATTCTTGTGATGAACTTGAAGAATCTCTATTTTATCATACCCGCATCTTTCACATCGCTTCCCCCTTTTCTCTAACAAACGCATCTTTAAACCCCTGATGTACTGAACTTTATCTTTAGGCCTGTTAATCTTATATTTGATTCCCGCTCTGTGTTTATTTGCACATTCTCTGCTACAAGTTTTCTTATTGGCTCCAGACAAAATCAACTTGCCACAAACTGCGCACGGTATCTCTTTTCTGCAGTAAATTCCATAACAAACCATACTACAAAAAACCCGGCCATGATTTCTCCCTATCTCTGCTGGCCTTTTGTAAATTGACTTTCCACAAATTAAACAACTTGTGTTGGGTGTTCTTCTGTAATTCTCACTCACTAATTCAGTATACCGGATTTACATCAAAACTAAAATCTCCCCTTTCGGGGAGATTTTAGTTTTAGATTTCGAGATTCTTATCTGTCTCTTCGGCCAAAGCCGCCGCCACGACCACCTCGGTCGCCGCCGCCAAAATCTCTTCTTGGCCTTTCTTCCATCGGTCTGGCTTCGTTAACCACAATGGCTCTGCCATCCATCTCTTTGCCGTTCAGGCCTTCAATGGCTTTCATGGCTTCATCATCGTTTGGCATTTCAACAAAACCAAAACCTTTTGATCTGCCGGAGAATTTGTCAGTAATGACGGTCGCTGAAGCGACTTCACCATACTGAGAAAACATCTGCCGCAAATCGTCTTCCTTCGTAGAGAACGGAAGATTGCCAACATAAAGTTTTTTCATCTTGCGCAAATAAATTATTTTAACGACCCCTATTTTTAATTTTCAAACTCGCCGAAATAATTTATCTGAGCGAGAAAATAGCCTAACCCTTTAACTTAGTTAAAGCTGCGAGGGCTTACCCCTCCATTATGACATAATCCCAATGAATGTCAAACCCCGTAAAGAGCTTTCGCTCCACGGGGTAAACCCTGTAAAGAGATTTACCCACGAAACACCACCACGGAAATCACACCAAAGCAAAAGCTTCGGAACAGAAAAACAAGCTGGGGGACCAGCTTGTTTTCCAATGAGCTATTTTCGCGGCGCGGGCAAGACATGCTTCATCAGCGCCGCCATGAATGCTTCGGCGCTGGCTGACTCTGAAAACAGGTCGTCAACCAGCCTCTCCGCGGTTTTCCAGGATCGCTGGGCTTGATATCTAACCTGCGCCTCCAGATTCGGCCAGCAGTCAAGCTTTTTTTCTTCGAGCTTATCGCTAAGCTCGGCAACAAAAGAGCATTCTTCCATTCTTAACCGGAAATAGCGCTCAAGCGACATTCGCTGTTCAACAACAATATTGCCAGTGGCAGTCATAAAAACCTCCTTTTGATGAAGCCAATATAACACAAGAATCAAAAAAATCCACACCCAAACCAGCTCGTGTTTTCACGCTCCCGCGCCTGAACAATCCGGCAATATTGACAAAAAACATGTGCTATAATAATTTATTAAACATTAATTAAATCATGACCAACCAAAAACTTCCCCAGCTGTTTGTCATTGCCGCGACTGTCGGATTTTTTGTTTTTCTTGGCTTTTCAAACAGTTCCCTTGCCGCGCCTTTAAGCGGCGCGAACGCCGACTTTAACCAATTTGTCTGGTTTAACGGCTCGACTTACGCAGACCAAACAACAGCTTCGGCCAACACCACTCTTAACGATATTACTTTTGGCAGCGCCACCACCACAAGCAACCCGGCGGCTTATTTCGGCATGAGTTATATTTTTGACCAGATCACCACCAATGTCAGCACTGCCGGCACTGCCGGCGCGATTACCTGGGAATACTGGAACGGCTCGACTTACTCGGCCCTGACAGTCAGCGGCGCGACAAACTTCACGGCTTCCGGCACAATCAGTTTTACGCCGCCGAGCAACTGGGCGCAGAATGATCCTGATGCCGGCGGCGGCGTGACCGTCACGCGCTACTGGGTCCGCGCCAGAACCAGCACTGCTTATTCAGTGGCTCCGCTTGGCGCTCAAACTTCGGCCCGCGAGTTCAACCTCAAAGTGAAAGCCCAGAACGAAGCTGACAGCCAGGGCGTCACTAACATAACCTCTTCAGACTTTTCCGTTTCAGACTGCACTGACACCACTAAATACACGTTCCGAGAGATTGGCAGCGGCGTTTATGAGCTCGGGCTTTTGACCCAGGGAGCAGACACGAACTGCAACTTTACGGTCGGAGCAAGCGGCTTTCTCATCAGCTCAGCCATTGACACTGGAGCGCTCTCAACAACATTGACTGACAAAAGCGCATCACCGGTTTCACTGAGCGTCATGAAAGCCGGCGGAAGCGCACCATCGGCTTCATACTACACCTATGTTCTTGACAGGCCCATCACCATCCTGATTAACCCGAACAGCGACGGGACAAGCGCCCAAGAAACAAGCTATCGCTTTGTCAATCTTATACTTGACGGCGGAACAGACGCCAGGACAATGCTCATCTCCGAAAAGCCGGATTTTTCAGACGCCAAAGAGCAAAAATACGCCACCTCGACTATTTTCACTCTTTCCGCGAGAGACGGTTCAAAAACTATTTACGCGAGATTCTTTAACGAGTGGCACCAGGCTTCGCTGGCAACTTCAAAAAACATAGTCTTGAGAACTGGAAGCGAAACAACTGCCGCCTCGCCGACTCCCCAAGCAACTACTCCTGCCGCTGAAGAAAAAACCCAGATCCAGGCTCTTGAAAACCAGCTTATCCAGCTTCTCCAAGAACTCTTTTTAATGCTCCAAAAACAGATTGAAGAAATCATTAAGCGGACACTAACTCTAACTTTTTAACAGAACCACAGATAAGTTTTTAAAATCAAAAGCCCCGAAAACCGGGGCTTTTGATTTCTGTCTTCCGTTATTGGTGCCCCCGGGCTGATTCGAACAGCCAAGCTCCTCCTTCGCAGGGAGGTGTTCTATCCAGTTAAACTACGGGGACGTTACTTCTAACCAACTTCTTTAATAGTTGTCGGTTTATTTCTAATATCTCCCTCCTTATACTGCTATCACAATAATTAACGAAACAAATTCCCATGAAGTTTTTCCTGAATCTTTTGCTGCGGCTTCTTTTTTTAACGAAAACAGCAACGGGTCTGCTCTCGGGAATTCCCAGAACATCTGACCAAAACTTTCTCGCCCTTCCTTTATTATGGTAATAATGCAGATGAAGCCTGATCCTGAACTTATCCTCGTTTATTTTATAACATTTTCTCAATAAAGTAATATAAAGGCGCAAAAGATCTGGATCCGTGTTGACAATTTTCAAACCACTGACTCCTTTATATTTTGCTCCCTCCGCCCAGTAAAGCATGCCGAGAATAGTCTTCAAAAACCCGGGGTCCTTTATCGGATATCCGGCAACTTCTTTTCCAACCGACCTGGACACTTCTTCATCTCGTTTCTTGATTCTTTTTTGCACAGCAGCAAGGGCAATTTTTCTGATTTTCGCCAAATGAACATCTTGCTGTTCTTTAGTAAAATGAGCAAATTTTTTCCCGAGCCAGCTCGATAAAGTGCTTTTAGGAACACGGAGCAACGACATTATCTCGGAATAGCTTTTCCCGGACTTTTTGAGTTTTTCCGCTCTCCTTTTAATTTCTTGGGAGTAACGTTTCTTCATAATCGTACAGAAAACAGATAATAGAGATATACTTCTATTATCGTACGAATTATAAAAATATCAACTTCTACAAAAACGCCTGCTCGATCAAATCAAACAAACTTAGTTTGTGCTCGGCCTGGGGCACGTAATCATTGACAATCTGACGGATTTCTTCGGCTCTGTCAATCGGCACCGGCACCCTGGTCTCTTTTTGCTTGGATGAATGGAAAATGAAAAACTTGTCTTTTTTCGTCAGGTACGGCGCAATCCAGAACCGGTCAATCTCAATGAAACGAAAAACTTCACTGTCAACCCAAACGCCGGTGTCGGTAATCATAAACGAATAGTTTTTCGGCCGGTAGTCGGAGATGAAATAAATCAAAAACACGCCCAAAATCAGAATGAAGGCGAACAAGAAATTGGAGTTGTAAACCGCCCAGGCCAGAAGCAATACCCCCAAAATCAAAGAACCAAGCTTGTATTGATTCAGCTTTTTAAGGTTCCGAAACTCCGGCGCTTTCCATTCAGCCAGAACTTTTTCGCCGAGATGGATTTTTTGGTGTTTTTGTTTGGGCATGACTTAATATAACATTTTAGCGGTGTATGTTTGAAAAATCCGAAAAGATTTTGTTCTTTAACGGCAGATTCTCTTATAAATTTTTAGTAGAGTATTTTACTCCAGAATGTTACAAAATAACCACCCTCGCAACTTGCAACATATCTCCCAAAAGGAAGCCACGTAACATCATAATCACAAATTAACTCACCGGTTTGTTTATCTATTGTTCCGTCTATTTTAGCCCTTTCGTCAAACACTCTGTTGCGGATGGCTTTATTATCCATCCAAGGAGCCCAGGCCAATAAAAACAATAGCGAGATAAATAAAATAAATTCTTTTCTTGCGTAAAATTAAGCCTTTATCAACCAGTTAACAATATATGCTGAGATTGGAAAATATGTCGTTTCCGAGATTGCGCCGGCAACCGCCTCTTTCCAAGAATAATTCGGACCGATTGCCTGGCCCAGTTCGCCAATAACAAACATCAGCCACCAAATGAAAGCGTACAGAAACCAGTGTCCGCTTAAAGAGTTTCTGGCAAAATAAAATATCAAAACAAACGCAACGGCCGTACCCAGTTTAGAAACAAAAATACTCAGCAAAAACATCCACGGAGAACCTTCGGGCGGTTTTAATCCGGCAAGCGCCGAAAAAATCGCGTAGACAATAAACGGCACAATATAAATAACCGCCAAAACCAAAACAATACCTAATAATATCTTTGTCATATTGTCTATGTATAAAATATCATATTTTCAGGCAAAAAGCAGAATAATTTGATAGAATAGCGTTGTCAGTTATTAGTTGCAAGCTCCGATGCTTCCGGTCGGAGCCCCGACTGTTAACGTCGGGGTTGTCAGTTAACTCTGGAGAGGTGGCTGAGCGGCTGAAAGCAGCATCCTGCTAAGATGTTGATCCCGTAAGGGGTCCGCGGGTTCGAATCCCGCCCTCTCCGCACTTCGGTCCGC